>Ga0209728_1001136_pt1 | contig 17391 bp, 21 predicted proteins | sample RifGroD1_FD_183997 | JGI IMG/M metagenome (GOLD analysis project Ga0209728, IMG submission 183997) | Groundwater microbial communities from Rifle, Colorado, USA - Groundwater D1 (SPAdes) (version 2) | ecosystem: Environmental > Aquatic > Deep subsurface > Groundwater | place: Rifle, Colorado... | reverse complement strand
TAAATTAAAAGCGAAACTCAAAGAAGATAAAAATAATATATCTAATACAAATAAATAAAAATCAATTTAAAACTCATTATAAGGCGTTCAATTCTTCAATAGGTAAGATTATAGCAGATAGATTTTTGCTATCAATACAGCCCATTTATTTTGAATTGCCATTTTGAGAATCAAGCTATAGGCTAGTTACAGGGTTGGAAAATGTTGGTAGTTATATCACTCAAGGTCAAGATATTTAATACAAATTATAAAATAAATTTAATAATAGAAAGAAGGAAAATAAAATTATGAAAACTTATCATTTACAAGGTCAACTATCTATATCTGATACAAATTCAATAAATAATAAAATAAATTATATAGTCACATCTTCATCAGATAATTCTCAAACATCACTCACCAATATTCTAGATAATATTTTCAATGGTAAAAACATCAATAACAAACTAGTAAGAGTTTTGGGAAGAGTAAATGATATTGAATTTCATGGAATGGGTTGCTTACATATGTGTAGGAGCAATGAACAAAAAGTAGAAGGATATTGTGTAGGCAGTATGCAGTTAGAGAGCAAATTATTTGAGAATGTTGGAAATCAAATTGAGATACTTTTGGAAGATTATACTAACTTTGTGTTTTCGGAGGTTGTAATTAACAATGAAGATGCAAAAAGCATTATCTCATAAGGAGTTAGAAGATGATTTAGAATTAGATTACATTAGTGAAAACTGTAATTGCTGTGGTGAAGAATTAATTAGAGTAAAAGACATTTTTGTAGGGAAAATAGATAATAATTACTACTGTAAAGATTGCGCAAAATATTTTAATATTGATGTACTAGACTGCAGAGAAATTTATTAGAAAGGAGAAGCCAAACAATAATGAAAAGTAATTGCTTACTAGGAGCATGGAAACAATTTATATTCAATCCAACTAAAACAATAATACATAAACGTGGATTATGGTTAGAAATATTCCAATGTAAATGGCCTCACTTCTATTGGTTGGATAAAAGAGATAATCATTATTATCATTTCTGTGCTAAATATTCTGATGAACCATTTATTAATCAAATATGGTTTAATGGTGAAGTTAAGAGATTTTTATGGCATGGGAAGAGTAAAATAAAAATAGAGGAGAGTGTATAATAAATGATGATGCGACCAAGAAATTACGGTTCTATGAATAGAGTAATTGCCAAAGCGGTAAGTCATTCTGTAAACGATTATTATAGACATAAAAAGAAAAATAATGCTTACAATACATATAATAATATAAGCAAAGTAAATGATATTCCTTTATCAACTAGTGAAAGTATCATTGCAAGTGTAATAATTCTTATATTTATTATGTTTATATTGGCTGTTTCTAATTAGATTGAAAGGTGAGTTTTAAGGGATAGAATTTGTGCCAATAACTAAGGGTTGCTACCAATAGCAAGAAGGAGAAATAATATGGAAAACAAGAGTAAAAATAACAAAAACAATATGAATATTAAAAGACCAAGATTAAACCTAAATTTTGTTGAAAATAATTACTCAGATGTAACAAAACACTTAAACAACAATGATATGTTAGTAATTCAATTTAAAGAAGATGGAGTTACTGTATATATTGAAAAGTTAGATAATATTTATGATTGTATTATGGTTAATCCTCATAATTATAAGGTTAATGGTGTTACTGCTTGGCAGATGAAAGAAGATGATCTTCATGGAATGTATGATAAATTATTTGGTAGTATTGAATATGAAATATTTGCAATACAGAAAGGAAGTTTATTAAGAATTAGAGAAATATTTGAAGGAGCAATGGACGCTTTGATGTGTTTAAGAGATGGTAAGAGTTATGGTGGATATAGATTGAGACAGTTGGATTAGGATAATTGGATGATATGGGTATGAAGAGTAAAATACTCTTCATACCACTCTTGTTTAATAAAAAGATGGAGGATGATTAATTGTTGATAGAAGAATGGAGAGACGTAATAGGATATAAAAACTATTATCAAGTTAGTAATACTGGAAGAGTTAGAAGTTTAGATAGATATATAACTTATAGTAATGGCAGAGTATATTTTTATAAAAGCAAACTACTTAAACCTCAAAAACATCCAATGGGTTATTTGCAGGTTGGATTAAGTTATAATGCAATTACAACATCATTATTAATTCATAGATTAGTTGCGGAGGCATTTTTAGAAAATCCAAATAATCTTCCAGAGGTAAACCACAAAGACGAAAATAAGATAAATGACTATGTTGATAATCTTGAATGGTGCACAGAAGAATATAATGCTAATTATGGAACAAAAAGTGATAGAATATCAGATAAAAATTCAAAAACTACGTTTCAATATTCATTCAATGGTGATTTAATTGCAACATACAAATCCAACATTGAAGCAATGAAGATAACAGGATTTGATAGAGTATCTATACAACAATGTTGTACTAAAAAATTATTAACTTCAAATGGTTTTATTTGGAGTTATGAAGAACTGTCTGTCAAACAAGTACAAAACATATTTAAAAATAAAAAATGGGATCTAACCCCTAAAATAATTTTACAATTAGACAAAGAAGGTAATCTCATTGATAAGTATTTATCTTTAGGAGATATAAAAAGAAAAACAGGGTTTGATCAAAGTTATATATCTAATTGTTGCAGAGGAATATATAAAAAAGCATATGGATTTAATTGGACGTATGAAAAAGATTCAGGAGGATTTAAACTTGAAAAATGAAAGTGCCTACATAATGAATCTAGAAGCCTGTTACATATATAAAGACACATTAGATAATAAGAAAATTACATGCAAAGGCAGAGATTTAGCAAAGCTATTCTCTGCCACCATCCCCTATAGTTTAGAAACAATTAGAATGGATAAGATGTTTAAGGATATTTTCTATGAAATACATACCAAACAATATACTAAAGCAATAATAAATGTAACTTTTAATAAAAACTACTCAGTATGGGATGCAGAAAAAGAATGGGAAGACAAAGAAGGTAAAATTCAAAAAGGTAAAAGAATAACTATTGCCAACAGTAAAAAAATTAGAAAATATTTATATACGAACGGATTTACTATGGATAATAAGCATTATATTTTTTATAAAAGAGGTTCTGGAAAAGCAAAAAATGGATATGCATTTTTTATCCAAGAGGATATGAAAAAGGATTTATTAAACAGAAGTAGATTAGGATTAGAATTTGAAGAAAATGAAGAACTGGATCTTACCTCATTATTAGCTTATGAATCTTTAATCTCCTCTGGGATAGAATTCACTATTGAATTAGACCCTAAGACAGAAATATTACTAATAGATGATATTAATGGTTTGGAATTTGAAAGTTTAGCAAGCGTTACAAGAGAGGAAGATAAAGAAGTTACCACTAGTAATGAGACATTAAATCTTCAGAATTGTTTGACAGATGGGCAGGGGTTGTTGGACGAATCTATCTTTGAAGAATATGAAAAATTAGATAAGGGTTTTATGTTGCTTAGAAGTGATATGTTTAAATGTTGTGCTTTTAATACCAAACTTCAAAAATGGTTTGAATTTAATAAAATAAAAGTTGTAAAAGATATGTTTGGAAATGATTATGAAACATGTAAGATAAAATTAGTTACTACTCCTAATTCATTAAAGTTTTTGAAATTTGCTTATAAGTTAGGAGATAAAAGTAAAAAAGAGTGTCATGAGTATTGGCAAGATAATATTGATAGTGTATTTGGAGTAGTAAAATGTGATAAACAAGGTAATTTCGGTAATTACAATAGAACCACATATCAATTATTAAATAGTATTCCTAATCTATCATATGATGATTTAATGGAAATAACAAAAATAGAGAGAGAATATGTAATGCTACTTAAAAATGATAGTGCTGTGTTTAGAAATTATCTATGTGCAGACGCAGAAGAAAGTTTAAAATTTGAAAAATCATTAGAGGAAGAAAATATAAATGAGTTTGAAAATATAGACTTAATTAATACATTACTATTGGTTAATTCGGATATTCAATATACTAAAAAATTTAAGAAGATGAAAAGTGAGTTAATTGCTAATTATATAAAACATCTCAGAGAAGGCAAGATAAGAATGAAAGACACTAAATATGTAACTTTAATATCTAATCCTTATGAAATGTTGTTAGCATCAATAGGAAAATATGAAAGCAAATCAATTATGCAAGGCAGAGAAATTTATTGTAAATATTACAAAGATGGTCAAGAATTTTGTGTTACAAGGAACCCCCATATCAATGCTGGAAATGTGATGTATACTAAAAATAAATATCATAAGGAATATAACGAATGGTTTAATTTCACTAGAAATATATGTGCTATTAATTTCTTTGACAATGATGCTCCTGATCGTCTACAAGGCTGTGACACTGATAGCGACACAATTCTACTTATTCCGACAAATATTTTATCAGAGAAAGCTAAATATTGTGAGGAGAAATTTCCGACACCAATAAATAGAATCCAAGGGAGTTCAAAACCAAGGAAAAATAATATGGCAGAATTACAAAAACTTGATGTAATTTTAAGCGATAATTATATAGGTCGTATTGTTAACATGAGTCAAATAATAAACTCATATTTAAATGACGCAATTTCAAAAGAAGAACCAGAAGAAATAACAAATGAATTGTATCAAGCAAGTAGCAGGTTATCTAGCATGAGTCAGATTGAAATTGATAAAAGTAAAAAGGTTTTTGATAATATAAGCATGAATAAAGAACTAAATAAAATTCGTCAGATTGAATACATAAGATATATTGAAGAAAATGATAAATTTGATCAGTTAGCCAAGAAGATGGTTGTGCCCAAATTCTTTAATATGATTTCTCAATCTAATGAATATAGAATTTTTGAAAAGTTTAATACACCATTAGATACATTACAAGAAGTGTTAATATTTGATGGTGGGAAAAGGTTAGATGGAGATAAAAATATAGAATTTAATAATTTATTGGTAACAAATTCAAGATATGTTGATGGGATATGTAGAAAAAGACAGTTTGACAGTATATATAATATAGTTTTGAATTGTGGAAAAAAAATAAGTGGTTTGAGAATTAAAACTTGTACATTAAATGATAAAGCAAAAAAAACAGTAGAAAGAAAAGAAAGAAAAGAAGCAGTTGAAAAATTAAAAAAAATAAATATTAGTAATGCAACAATTTTAGGATATTTGAAATTATCTTTCAGTGGGAAAAATGAAGATTATAGTAAACATTCTATGCTATCTTTAAATTTATTATTTCTATCCCATAAGATTGAAGTCCTTAATTGTTTTAAAAATGTAAATATGGATAATGATGAACTTTTAGTTAAGATTAAAAAAATAAGTGATTATAATATTTTTGGAAATGCTTATCAAAAAGTAAAGAGAAAAGAGGTTATAATTAAGCAAAATGGCAAGTTTGAATAAATAGGTGCTAAAAACCTAGTCATATCAATGGTTTCAGAAAAATCTAATTGCGTGTATATGGTATATAAGCGTTTGGTCGATACGCTTATATATTTATGCACAAAAAAATAATAAAACTCCAAACTAAAAGGAGCATCAATAACAAAACATTGGAAAAAATCACAAAACAAGAAATGTCATACTTAATCAATCTAAAAATTCTCAAACAGCATAACGGCAACTATGGAGATAATCTAGTAGTAATAGGAAAATTCAGTAGTGGAACTCGCAAACAACGCTATATTACAGACCCATACTATAATTATCTATTGAGATTAAAGCAAAATGATAAAAATAAACAGACTATTGATGATGTAAAAGATAATCAGAGATATTTGTTTATGGATAGTGGTAGTAATAGTAATGGTAACAGTGAACGTGTCTTATGATAATAAGTAGTAAAATAAATAATGAATGGTGGTAATTAATATTGCAGAAAAAGTGTTCTAGTGACACCAATTGCCTGATGCAATATTCAAAAGAAATATTCGAACAATTTGATAAGGTTTATATAGTTGGTTATGTTCTCCGTGAATTAGAGCGAAATAAACATAGTCAAAATGAAGAAAAGAAATATCTTTCAAGACGAGCATGTAGAGATATCGAAGCAAATAAGGATAAAGTAGTTTATTTTGTTAGTGAAAATAAATATAATATGCCAGATTGTTTTGATAAAGATATTGTAGATAATCGGATAATCTCAAATATTAGAGAATTGTGTGTAAAAGATAATGAAATAATTGCGTTGAGTAATGATATTCTGTTTAGATTTACTTGTGAGTCTATTGGGATAGTTTGTGAGAAGTTTGGTAATCAAAATGAAAATGTTTATAAAGGATATAAATTTTTAAGTGGGACTTCTGATTTTATTAATAATCTATTTAGCGACATAGAAAATGAATCTAATGAAGAATATCAATTTTTGATAAATGAATATTTAATATTATATAATGTTGATACAAATCAAACAAGTGAACATAGGTATGATGGTAAAAAATTTGTTGGTTTGAAATTACCAGACTCAAAAATTATCAAGGGACTTAATAGTTTACAACGTTGTTCACTAGATTTACTTAATAATAAAAGTATCCCAATTAAAGTTGTAGCAGGTGGTTTCGGAAGTGGGAAAACTATGCTTTCTGTAAAAGTTGGATTAGATTTAGTAGTATCCAAAGAAGCATATAATACTCTTATGTTTATTAGGAATCCTATTGTTGCTGATGGTACAGATATTGGTTTTCTAAAAGGTGATAAATCAGAAAAAATATATGATTATTGTCGTCCTTTTCTTCAATATGTTGAGAGTCCTGAAAATCGCTATTATAAGAATAAAAGTAAAAACAATAAAGAAGATGAACAATTCTATTCAGAAGATACATATGCCGATTTCTTAATAAGACAAGACAAGATTAAAATGGATGTAGTGAGTTTTTTAAAAGGGGTATCCATAGATGATAGTTTTGTAATTATGGATGAAGCAGAGGATCTTAATACTAAACTAATTAAATTAGTTGGTTCTAGAATTGGTGAAAAATCTTGTATTGTATTTACAGGTGATTGGAAGCAATCTGAAAATAAATATAAGCAGGACAATGGATTGTTAAAGTTAATAGAATCAGGAAAAGGAAATCCACTGGTTGGAATAGTGGTTTTAGATGAGGATGTAAGAAGTCCTGCTAGTAAGGTATTTGCTGATTTGTAGAAGTATTAAAATAGTTATTTTTTTGGATATGTCATGTTGTGATAACACACCTCTATTCATATTTTATATAAAATTAAAGGAGTGAAGATTATTTAATGAAATTTGGTTAGCGTAAAATATAAAATAAATATTAATAATAGTTAAGGTAAATAATTAAAATAAAAACATTGGTCTGGCATCAAAGATGTGCAGATACTATTAAAGAATAAAAGGGGATTAAAAATAAATGAACAAGCAACAACTCGTAGCAGAATTAAGTATTAAATCGGAGATCACAAAAAAGGAAGCTGAGAAGCATGTTACAAATCTATTAGATATTATCATGGAAACAACTTCTAGTGGTGAGAATGTTAAAATCGTTGGTTTTGGTGGATTCGAGAAGAAACCAACTAAAGGAAGTTCTGGAATCATTCGATTTGGTGATCGCAAAGGTGAAACATGGACTACTGAAGATTCTTTCAAACCTTACTTTAATCCTTCCAAGGCTTTTGAAGATGCTGTAAAAGCGTAAAATTTAAAAGTTTACAAGCTGGAATAATTCAATGATAGAATGCTTGTTTTGTAATCAAGATATGAGGGTCTGATTCCTTCTTCCAACTCCATATAAATTAGCGTAAGGCAAATTTAATAATATAATATGATATTAAAATAAAATTAAAAGGTGGCAAATAAATTAATGGCAAAATCAAAACTTACTGAAACAAAGAAAATTACACATAAACTTGCATCTGAAGGTGAATTGACAATTGATGGAAATATAGCAGTTGTAAATATCCCAGATGAAGGTGTTAAGAATTTAATTGATTTATTAAAAAATTTCTCAGGTAAGTATATTAAGTTTAGTTTTACTGAAGAAGAAATTGAAGATGTAATGGAAGAGGACGCTGAAGAAGAAGATCAAGAAGATGATGAGTAATTACCTTATAATACCTAACCACAATATGAGATAGAATTGATAGTCTAACATTTGATATATTACTTAAAGAAATGGTGTGACATCGTTAACTTTAGGATGATATATCAAATGAATTGACTGCGACACTACTATTGTGGTCTGATAATCATATTGATGTGTCTAGTAACACCTTAAAGAGAATGGATAAAGTTATCATAATAATTATTCTCCATTCTCTTACAAATAAACTAATTTATTAAAATTTAAAATTATAAAAGGAGTTTTATAAAAACATGACAACTGAAACAATGACAATCCACAAAGCATTATCAGAACTAAAAGTAATTGGTGCAAGAATTGATAAGACTATTTCCCAAGGAGTATATTGCAAAGCAAATAAACACTCTAATGATAAAATTAATGGTGTATCAGTTGATGAATTTAAAACACAAATTCAAGCTAGTTGGAATAAGGCAAATGACTTAATTAGTCGCAGAAATGCAATTAAAAGAGCAACTGTTTTATCCAATGCTACTACTAAAGTTAAAATTGGTGACAATGAAATGACTGTAGCCGAAGCAATTGAGATGAAAAATAGTGGAATGGAATATAAGAAAACTCTGATGAATACTATGAGTCAACACTATGTACATTCTATTCAAATTATAGATAAAGAAAATGGTGAAACATTAAATCAAAAAGCTGAAAATTATGTAATTGGATTATTTGGATCAAAAGAAGGTAAAACAAATACTGATGAACTTGAAAAAGTTCGCAAAGAGTTTATTCTCAATAATTCTTTTGAATTTGTAGATCCAATTAAGGTTAAAGATAAGATTAATGAATTGGAGAAGGAAATTTTAGAGTTTGAGAGTGAGATAGATTCTGCACTGAGCACATCAAATGCTCTAACAGTAATAGAAATTGAATATTAATCTTTGATAGTCTAGGAAATAACTACTTACTGCTTTTCGAAAACTTTAAACCATAATTGACAAGTCTTTTTGTGTACTTAGACTGGTTTAATAAATATAAAGAAAGTACATACTATTTACATCTTTAACAGGATGTTTACTTTAAAAATTATATGATTTAACTAAAAATCAAATAATACAAAAGCAAAACAACAAAAATTCTGTAAAGATTAAAGTTTAAATCTAAACGCTTAAAGTTAAAAATTCAAAGTTTATTATAAGTGTAAAGTTTAAAACTTAAAGAGTAAGTAATAAAGATTGATTAAATCCCTGATAAAACGGTTTGGTATGATTATGCTTGACCAAAAGTATCCGCAGGGCTGGAAAGCAGTAAGTTATTATATAAATTTAATATTATTGGCTCTTAGATGAGTGAATATAATTATCAAGTTGGAAGTATTTTCATAAACTGACTTCATTGAGGTATTCATTTTATTGGTAAATGTCCTCTAATATTGACAAAAATATCTGTTACGAGTGAGCAGATTTTAAAAAAATAGGTTTGCAGGATAATCCTAGATAAAACTGCATTTATTAGAAAAACTTTGGTAGGATAAGTTTTATATATGGCAAAATTGGATAGATTGGTTTACATTCTGTTTAAAGACGCACTATTTTTAGAATCCTACATTTATATCTTAGAGGTATAGCAAAGTTGGTAATGCATCGGACTGTTAATCCGACATGCTCTGGTTCGAGTCCAGATATCTCTGCCAAATGGAGAGTAGGCGAGTGGTTAGCAAACTGCCTTGAAAACAGTCGTGGGTTTTGCCCTGTAGAGTTCGATTCTCTAACTCTCCTCCAAAAATATTATACAAGGATAGCTGTCAGAGTGGTCTATTGAGATTGTTTGCTAAACAATTGAACTTCGGTTCCGTGTGTTCGAATCACACGCTATCCTCCAATTAAATAAAATAATTATTCTCTTAAAGGAGGATTAATCAATGAAAGAACACTTATACTGTCCAAACTGTGGAAAACAAAGGTATTGGATTAAATATTTTATAAATAAGACTATAATGTTTTGTCAAGATTGTCAATATCATGAGGATATAAAATAAAATCACATGGTCGATTTGTGATTGTTAAAATTGAAAATAAATTGTAACGAGGTATTTAATTGGATAGTAAGTTAATAGAAATCTGTTACAAAAAATATAATAAAACTCTGAATAGGTCGTGGGATTCATTAGCCTTGGAATTTAATTATACCAGTGGAGAAGCCCTTAGAAGCAAGTTTAAGAAATATCGTAAAGCAAATGGAAGTTTGAAGACTAGAGACATTATAAATAATCTTATTCTTGATAAAGTTGATGTTGATAGTAAAGAATGGGATAATCCATTTACTAGAGGATTAGAAAAAGAAATCAAAGAATTGCCAAATTATAAATCATCAACTGAATTTAAACAGGATGGTTCACAAATTTCTGATAAATTGATTTCTATGAGTGAAAACGAATCTAAAGATCCTGAATTTGTACTCAAATCACATGGTTATTCTCCTGATGAATTTGAGTTAATTAATTGTAAAAATAGTATGTGGCATATGAATACTAAGGCTGATGGGATAAAAATACTCTATTCATCGAAAATCTCCGTAAAGCCATACATAAAATCTTTTGATACCAATTGGATTAAATCTGCTTTAGAAGACTTAGATTTAGACAGTCCAGTAATAGAGCAAAAACCTTATCATATCAAAGGTAAAACATTAGAAATTAATTTAGCAGATGTCCATATTGATAAACTTTGTTGTATTGATGAAACTAGAAATGAATATTCTACAGAAATTGGTATACAAAGATTATGGCAAGTAATTAACGATATTATTGAAAAGGTCAAATATTACAATATCAAGAAAATCATATTTCCATTTGGTCAAGATGTGGCAAATATCGACAATATTTTTAATTCTACGACAAAACAAACTCCTCAAGACACAGACGTAAAATATGATGTAATGTATAAATTATTACTCAAAAATATAATTGAAATAATACATAAACTTACTGATATTGCTCCAGTTTTAGTGATATATGTAGGAGGAAATCACGATAAGATTACTTCTTTTACAATGACTGAAGCAATGTATTGGCATTTCTTAAATAACGATAATGTAGAAGTTGATTCTGTATTTAATAATCGTAAATACATAATGATAGGGAAAAACTTATTAGGACTCGCACATGGGGCAGATGAACGTAAAAATATAGTTTATTGTATGCAAAATGATGTTCCTGAATTATGGGGAAAAGCAAAATATAGGGAATTTCATTTATCACATTTTCATAAAGAAAAAATGGTTGATGAACAAAATGGAATTATCTTTAGGTGGATTAGTGCAATTTGTGGTACAGATGCTTGGACTTATAATAGTGGATATGTTGGTGCTCAAAAGAAAGCACAATCGTTTATATGGGATGATGATAAGGGATTGGAAATGATTATTAATAGTTATGTTTGATTAGTTGGATAAAATAAAAATTAAATCCGAAAGGTAATAATACATATGGAAATATTAATGCCTCAAAATAAAGCATTAGAAGAAATGAAATTAAATGATTTTCTTTCTCAGAATCTCATCTATCTTGATACAGAAATAGATAGAGAGTCACAAATCCTATTCTGTAGGCAATTACGTAAATTAGCAAATCAAGAATTATTAAAACCAAAAGAAGAACAAAAACATATTAAAGTAAGAATTTCTAGTTTTGGTGGATGGATTGTTAGTGTTTTTGCAATGGTTTCTGACATGGAATTTTACCAAGAGCAAGGAATAATTATTGAAACATATTGTGATGGATATTGTGCTTCAGGAGCTAGTAAGGTACTTATGGCAGGATCTAAAGGATATAGATACATTACTAGATATGGATGGTGTTTGGTGCATCAGCCACAATATGGTGGTCACAATTGTACTCTTCAAGAGAAAATTAACGACATGAAATATGACTTAAAGGATTGGGAAATTTTAAAATCTATAATGAGAAAACATACTAAACTTACAGAAGATGATATTAATAATTTCACTGAAAAGAATATTGATGTAACTTACTATCCGCAAGAGTGTATTGAGAAGTCAATTGTAGATTTCATAATGTAACCACAATAATCTAAATCTATAAATCTAAAAAATAGGAGAATAAAATATGTGCGATAACTGCAAAGAAATAATCACAGAAACCTCAGAAACATCTAAACCAAATACAGAACAAGAATCAAAATCACCACTAGACGACATACTCCTATTCACAGAACCATTTTCCATTTCCACAGATAATCTAGAAAATGATAAAGATATTCAAATTGATAAAGATGAATTTATCAAAGGAATGAAAGAAGCGAGTTATTTTTCTGGATTTTACACTTGTTTGATTAATTCAGGAATGTCAATGGAGGATGTAGTTTCTATTATTATGAACAAAATGAATGTTGATCATAATATTTTAATGTCTCGTATTCAGACAGATGGTAGCATTGAGGTTTCTAAAAATAGTGTATTGATTAAAGAGAAGGATATGCTTTAGGTTTAAATAATACAATATCAAAAAATAAAATAAAAATAAAAAATAAAGCGAGGAAACAATAATGCGTGTATTTAATGCAGAATCAGGATGGGATAAAGCTGAACAGAAATGGATTCAAATTTTGACGATTGATGGACAGGAAGTAGACTTGGAAACTTATGCTATGGAATTAGATAAAGAATCTAATGATAATGAAGAAGGCGTAATTGCTTATCCTTGTGATGATTGTCAGGATGATAACGAAGAGGAAGAAGAAGATAATGATGAACACGGAGAAGACTGCATGTGTGAAGATTGTTTAGAAGATAGGAAAAATATTTATCTTGCTGAAGCTGTAAAATTCTTATTTGAGAATGAATTGTGTCCTAAACATGTTTTTGAATTGCTTGGAGATATTTACGATAAAGCAAATTATGAAGGATACGAAGAGGGTTATGCTGAAGCAAAAGAAGAGATGAGAGAGTTTTTGGAGGATTAGGTTATATAATAAAATAAAATCTAAGTTTTATTTTAGATTTGGCAAGTTAATTTAATATTTTTACAGTAGATAAGACACATCATTAATTTGATGTGTCTAAGTGTATTGTAAAAATACAATACAAGGATAGGTTGCTTTATGCACTGATAAGTATTGCTCGTACTTCCACTATAAAAATGAGCAGGTTTAAGGATAGATAGAAATATCGAGAAGCCATGCTTCCTTACGTTTTGTAATTAATAAAATAATAAAAGGAGATGGTTTTTGCGTGATTTCTAAAGATAGTATTGTTGAGTTTGAAGGTAGTCAATATGTAATATGCAGAAAGATTTGTGAGCAAATAGGATTGAGTAAGGGGCAAATTGGGAATGAAAGAAAAAAGATAAAGAAAGATTATCTACTAAAAAGATATTATATAGAATTGAAAACTTCAACCAATGGCGGTTTTCAAAATACATTATGTTTAAATATTAAATGTTTGGGAATTTGGTTAACAAGAATTAATTCAAAAACATTATCTGACAATCAATATGAAATAATCGTGAATATATTAAACTATACACTAAGCTCTGAATTTGAGAATTATAAATTTAAAACTAAAATTTATGGGTTTGAATCAGAATTAAGGGATGAATTATATAATATAGGCTATTTTAATGATATGAAAATAATAGATAAAGAAGTTTCTTATGATTTTGGAAGAATTGATTTACTATGTACTAATGGTAACAATGAAAATATTTGTGTAGAGTTAAAGAAGTATAAAGAATTTGATGATACTAAAGAACAGTTATTGAGATACAAGAATTCAAATGTTTTTGACAAGGTAATTTATTGTGCATATGAAATAGAAAACGAGTTTAAAATATGGTGTAAAAGTAACAATATAATTACATATACATATTCAAGACAATTAAATATAAGTGAATGTGAGGTTTGCGTATGACAAACGGGTTGAATATTAATATAGAGACATTGCATTTTTCATTAAATGACTATGATGATTATAATAAATTTCTAATACCATATAAAGAAGATGTTGTTGAGTATAAAAATACATTAATTATACTTTTCAATAAATATAAAGATAGGTTAACTTGTGAATTGTTAAAACATAATAATATAACCAATATTGTTAAATCTGATGTATTACTGTTTTATATATATGATACATATATCAATGGTGACTCTGAAGATGTGTCTACAAATATAATAGAAGACGAAGAAGAAATAATATCTTTATGGATGAATAATTATTTACAAGAAGAAGAAAGTGGATATCCAAGAATATTAAAAATTTTAATATGACTGCTAAACAAATAAGGGAAAATAGAAATATAAATAAGAAGAGTGATTTAACTAGAGATTATTTAACGGAATCAGAATTAAAATTAATTGATGAAGCAGAAACAATAGTTACGGCTTTGACTGCTTTAGGATTTCCTATGCAATATATTAAACATCAGTTAGAGGTTAAGTATGGGAATAAAATGTTAAGTGATAATAAGGTTTTGTTGAATTAGTAATAAATAATAATTATCAAATCAAATTGAAATTTCCGAGGATTTTTAGATGTAAATAAATAATGTTTTGTGTTTTATAAGAAGCTTGAGAAATCAGGCTTTTTAATTATTCACAAAAATAGTTTGTGAATCAAAGTTGAGAGGTAATTTGGGAAGTAATTAGCCCATCTCTGCACACCTCTCTTCTTTCATTTTTTAGTGCAGAGATCAAAATATGTGCAGAAAGAAGGAATTAGAGATGTTGGTAGAAAATCAAATTATAGAGATTAAACTTAGTAAGGTTAATTTAGAATGGTACAATTCCAAAGGATACAAGGGAAACTTAACTGATGTAATTGGAGTAAAAGCTGAAGACTTAAGTTTAGGTAATGGGAATGAAGTTTTAATTCAATGTGACTATTGTTTAGAAGAAGGCAAGGAAACAATTTATAGTAGACAATTTTTTAGATATATAAAAGATATAAATGGAGAACACATCACTAAAAATGCTTGTAATGACTGCCAACAAAAAAGAAGAGAAGAAACTAATTGGATCAAATATGGATCAAAAAATGCTTTTCAGAATAAAGATGTTCAAAATAAAGCTAAAAATACTTCATTGGAAAGATATGGAACAGAATATCCTCAACAATCTGAAGAAGTAAAAGATAAGATAAAAGAATTTAACTTAACAAATTATGGTGTTGAATATTATTTCCAAACAGAAGAATTTAAAGAGCAATACAAAGAAATTATGAATGATAAATATGGAGTGGATAACGCTTTTAAAGCAGAAGAGATAAAAGATAAAATAAAGACGACTAATTTAGATAGATACGGGTTTGAATATGCTACGCAATCAGAAGAAATAAAACAGAAAACGTTAATCACAAACCAAGAAAGATATGGTGTGGACAATTATGCACAATCTGACGAGTTTAAAGAACAGTATAAAAGCATAATGAATGATAAGTATGGGGTTGACCATTACTCACAAACAGAAGAATTTAATGAGAAAATAAGATCGACTAGTTTAGAGAGATATGGCGAAGAACATTTTTTAATGAATAGAGATATTCAAAATAGATGTATTAGTACAAATATAATTAATCATAACGGATTACATCATACTCAAACAATTGAATTTTCCGAACTATGTAAAACAACGAATATGGAAAAGTATGGTGTTGAATGGAGTATGCAAAACAAAGAAATAAAAGAAAGAGCAATGCATACTATGTATTTAAATAATAGTGCTCCTTGTTCCAGACAACAAAGATATTTACATAATTTATTAGGTGGAGAATTAAATTATCAATTTGGAAGGTTGTTTATTGATATTGCTATATTAGAAGATAATTTAGCAATAGAATATGACGGAGGATTTCATAATGGGCAAGTTAAATTAGGTAAAATATCACAAGATGAATTCGATAAGAAAGAACGCAATAGGGGATATTTTTTAAGAAGAAATGACTGGAAACTAATTAGAATAATTAGTGCTGATGATTTTGTACCAAGTGACGATGTAATTATAGATATCATTAATTGTGCAAAAGAATACTTAAATACTGGACATTCATGGTTTGAGATTTGTATTGATGAATGCAAGTTAAAATGCAGTCAATATGAGATTAATTATGATTTTGGTAAATTGAGAAAAATAACTGAAAAGGATTTAGAAGAAGTTAGTTAAATACTTACTTCTTCTTTATTTAATTAAAAAGAGGTGAGACCTATACCAAGAATAAAATCGACACAGCCAAAACAAGCGCATATTCCAAAAAAGGATTTAAATTTAACTTGTGCTGCTTGTACTGATTTAAAACATGAAAGAGAATACTATGTAAGTTACAATAAAATACACTCCTCTGGAAGAATACCGTATTGTAAATCATGTTTGAGAAAAATGATATGTGATGATAATAGCAACGTTACTTTAGAAAAACTTCAATCGACATTACAACTAATTGATAGGCCATTCATTTTTGATCTATATAAAATATCATTAGAAGACAAAAACGATACATTTGGGTGCTATATGAAAAATTTATGTCTCAAACAGAATCGTGAACTAACATGGAAGGATTCTGTTTTTAGACCACAATTAAATAGTGAATTGAATTATAGCGATACATTAAATGAGGAAAATAACTCAAATAATAAATCTAACTTTATTTTAACAGATGAAATAGTTGAAAAATGGGGATTTGGATACCAACCAGAGGAATATAATTATTTTGAAAAAAAATGGAATAAACTTATAGATAACTATGGAGAAAAAACTTCTTTTCATATAGAAGGATTAATAACGTATATCCGCTTTAGAGTTAAAGAAGAACTTGCTACTGCTAGAGGAGATGTAAAAGAGGCAAAAGAATGGGCTTCTTTAGCAAAAGATTCAGCCACAGCAGCAAAAATTAACGTTTCTCAATTATCTAAATCTGATATTAGTGGTGGTGTAGAATTGTTGCCACAATTATTTGAAGCAGTTGAGGCAAAAGTTGGTATAATTTCAATTTTACCAAAATTAAAAGAACAACCAATGGATGATGCAGATTTAATTATTTGGTGTATTGTAAATTATAATCGCAGATTAGAAGATAAATCTAGAATTGAATATAGAGAAATATGGAATTTTTATGATGAAATGCTTAATGAATTTTTTAACAATCAGGGATATTCTACAGAACAAATAACTTCAGAAAAAAATAAAAGAAATGCTATATTTAGAGATTTAGGTAAAGTTTACATCGAACCAGTTTATGAAGAAGGCGAATAATTATGGCAGGATATAACAATTTTGAAAGTAAAAATAAAAAAAATG
>Ga0209728_1001135_pt1 | contig 17392 bp, 19 predicted proteins | sample RifGroD1_FD_183997 | JGI IMG/M metagenome (GOLD analysis project Ga0209728, IMG submission 183997) | Groundwater microbial communities from Rifle, Colorado, USA - Groundwater D1 (SPAdes) (version 2) | ecosystem: Environmental > Aquatic > Deep subsurface > Groundwater | place: Rifle, Colorado... | reverse complement strand
TTGACATACTTTTATATCCGTCAAACTCTTGCTCTATTATCCAACAAATTCTATTCATTGTAGATTTATTAATAAATACTGGCATTTTACGATAATAATAATATATAAATTTATCTTCTTCTTCAGTCTTAATCTCTTTACTGATCAGTTCTTTTACATCAATACCAAACCTCATTAGACAATTCTTATTAGTATTATTAATGTACTTTTTATATTTCTTTTTTACATATGGATAATTATAAATAAAGAAGTAAGGTTTCTTATCTGCTAAAATGCTTAATTGAAATTCTTTATCTGGCATATCTTTTGCTGTAAAATAATCATACCACTCCTTTGGTAAAGGTTTGCTGATGATCCCTTTCAATTTATCAATGGCATTTTGCTGATAATTTTGACCACATATAATACGATATTCCAATTCTTCATGCTCTTTACTTCCCTTTTTAAATCCAGAAATTATATCAATCATACCTGTTACTTTATTTGTAATAGAACCGATAGCATCCCCAAAACAATCTTTATTTGCTTGAACTAAAATTTCTTCTGTAATAACTTTCTTTTGTGCTATTTTCTGTATACAAATAACCGCATCCAATTCTCTTGTATTACGCAACAATACTGGATTATTTGTAGTCATCACTGCGTCTGCATCTTTATCTAGACCATTTAGTGCGTGGCTTGTAGTGTCCCAAGAATTGAATATAGTTACTGTATTCATATATTTATACCAATATTGCATTTCTTCAGTGTTCTTAAACCTAAGTATTCTAATATTATTATGGCATGTCATAGGAGCACGATAGCATACAACTTCTTCCACATTTTTATCGTTCCAATACTTAGAATAAAATTCACCAGACTTTAATAACCCAGTAACCTCTAATCCAAACATACTTTGACAAAGACTATAAGGATCTCCAGAAACAGTGGAAAAGTTTCCTTTTACTTTTAAAACGCCTATTTTCGCTTCATTTATACGCTTTTTAATCATATTATGTATCTTATTTCTAACAAATGGATCATTTATCATGGATTTGTCTATCATTAGTGCCTTAATAAAATCACTATCTTGAGAATTATAACTATCTTCCGATATATGAACACCTTTAAGGAATAAAATACTCTTAATTGGATCATTTCCTAAAACATCTTTGATTTCTTGTACTGTTGGCTGAATTAATTCTTCAATATCATCATCCGAAAGTTCATAAGACTGGATAAACTGATAATTTAAATTTCTCTCATTCTCTAATTTTTCAGGAGTTATTTTCGTAACACTGAAAGTATATCCATTATCTTTACAACATTCTAGATAGTGTTCCATACTATTATAAGAGTCCCAAAGCTTCAACATTGATGTAGTTAATACCAATTGAACGTTCCTTATATCTCTATCTGCACCCCATGCATCTTTTACAATATATGACTTTGCAATCTTATCTGCAAAATCTATGAAATCCATTGTAAAGAACATGCCTTTACAGAAGGAATTTCTTTCACAAAAACCAGATGCGATATAATCTTCTCCTAATTCTTTTGCCCAAATCAAACTTAAATCAGGATGAATCATTCCATAACCATCATTTTCAACTAGTTTAATCAGATAATCTTTTTCATATGTAAGTTTAGGATATAATGTATTATTGTCATCTAATGTTATTACATTGCTTAAAAATTCTGTTTCACAATCTTTTATAACTATTATTCCTTTGGGATCTGAAACTGGAATACTCGCACTACATGGAAGTCCTTTATATGCCTCAAATTTTCCTGGAACGATTGGTTTAGTTAAATCTCTGCCATTATCTAATTTATTATTTAGTTTCTCATGAATTTCTAAACTTACATAAATTACTGTACTATTTTTACCTCCACCATTAGTTGTAAGTAATCTCTTAAATTTTACTCCGTTAATAAAAAATCCCTTATCCCTATTTAATGTATCAAAGTCTTTCATCTTGTCAATCACAATACAAACATAATCTTTAATAAAAAGTGCATTATATAGATTTGCATAAAGAGTTTTAATCTTTTTTCTATTATCTAAATTTGATTCAAGTTTTTTGATAGTTTTTATTTGCTTCCTTATAAAATTGGCATCACTATCAATATTTTTACCTTCATTAATAAATCTTAATGTTGTGCTATCTGCAAGTGAAATTAATTCTTCATTTTTTATTGCTTCAGGAATTGTAAGAGTAAGATTCCATTTTGACTTTCTTAAGCGAGAGGAATTTATTTTAAAAATGAATCTTTGATTAGTTTTTTGTTTTGCCAACATTAATTCTCCTTTCTGTTAATATTATTAAAATATTGGAGCGACTAAAATCTCTTCATGAATTAATTGATAGATTGGTTTGTGTTTCCACATTAATAAACCCCATACTATATCCATATAATTAACCTTAACTCTACATTTCTTTTTATCTCCTACGCTTGAATTAAAAGAACAAGTAATATTTTTATTGCCAATTTTATATTCTAAGTTTGTAGGTTGAAATTCTTTCTTATTAGAGTATATAATTTGCAATACTTTTAAGTTTAAATCTATAGTTCTTATAAACATTTCAAAGAAATCTTCATTGTCTAAAATATGTTTTAGAAACTTATCCGTATTAATTTCATGACATATAAAATCCATTTCAGTTTTATAATTTAAATAATCTTTAAACTCTTTATATTCTTTTGCTGTACTTTCGGCAAGTAAATTAGCCAACATAGATATCTCTGAATTTTTAAAATCAAGTTCTGTTTTCATAATTTATATTCCTCATTTCTTTTATTTTTAAAATTATGGGATAGACATAAAATCTAATCAAATATCTACCCCTTACAAATTAATCTACTATTTATATATTTTGTTCTACACCACACCAATCACAGATAAAACAACCCACATCTCCTTCTAATTCTGTTTCATTGCCACATAATTCGCAATAAGCATAAATACCATTATCCTCATCATCTAACTCGCAATCAAAATGTAGAAAATGTTCTCCATTTTCTCCGCAATTAGGACAAATATCTTCAAAACAAATTGCACATATGTCAATTTCGATAGTTTCATCCTCTATCTCATGACCACAAAAATCACATACCATAATTTTAACATCCTTTCATATAAAATCTATCCCTTAAAACTCACCTTTTGTGCTATAAATTAACTACTTCTTTAATATTCTTAACACTTATTTCTTTATTATATGTAAATAAAACTTCTACCGTATCTATTACATTGCCACTTTTATCTCTTATACTTGTTTTAGATGGTATTTCTAATAATATGTAAGCGTCTTCTGGAACATTATGCTTATATTCACTAACTAAAACAGTATTCTTTTTACTTTGTGATTTAACCCATTCTATAAAATTATCATATGGAAATTCTCCAAGAATCTTCTTATAATAACGTGTAGTGCCTTTATAGGGAGGATCACAGTATATTAAACAATTTTCATAATCTAAATCTTTAAAATCGCTACATGTAAATTTTACATTTTGCAATCCTTTCATCTTCTTTAAAATACTATTGTGTCCTCTTAATGCATAATTTCCTTCACCACCTCCTTTAGAATCCCTAGCATATCCACCCCAATATTTTCCTGCAAAACTACAAGCAAATCCAATAAATCCTGCCACATGTAAATATTTATCTTGATTTTTCTTTGCTTCATAATAATCTTCTTCAGTCACAATAGTAGGTGGTATCCATCCTTTTTGTAATTCCTTAAACATTGCTATTAAATAGGGATTCTTATCATTTAATATTTTGCTTTTTATATTTATTTTAGATGCTACATTACATGCCCCACAAAAAGGTTCTACATAGTGTGTGTGTGTGTGTGTGTGTGTGTGTGTGGAATTAATGAACTCGGATATGTATTTTGATATTTTCTGTTTTCCTCCGAAATATTGCATTCAGTTTCTCCTTTCTGAATTAAATTATTTATATAATTAGATATATCTTTTGCTATTTTACTCTTTCCACCAAAGTATCTTATTATTTTCCATCCCCTTTTTTTACTTTTCATTCTTTAAAGTATTATTTTATTTATCTCCTTTTCAATAAATCTCCCTACACCTAACTGCATCAATCTTATTATATTCCTTGCAATCAGTACAATAATAATTATTATCTTCTCTTCCAACCCAAATATCTTCTACAATAATTAATTCTTCTTTGCACATATGACAATTTTCACTAATATAATTTAATTCATCCTCCTTATTATAAGATGATACTTTTTGCTTTGTCATTGCTCACAAGATCCTCCGCAATCACAAAATTAGTATTATAATCCTCTAGAATAATTTCAACATTTCTATCAACCAACTCAAATAACTGCAATTCAAATTGCATAGATCCAATACAATACCCTTCTATATGAGATTTATCATGGCACATATGTAAATTACCCATCCCATTAAACGTGTGATTATTATCATAAATTCTTCCTATAACTCTTACTAATTTACTAACTGAATTTTCCCTGTCAAAAATTTCTTCTAAAATATCAGTAATACTCTTTTGTTCTTGCGAGTGTAAATCAGTGATTATGTAATTCATCCTATTTTTATCTGAAGGTAATTCGGATAAAGATAATTTGCCATTTAAGTAGTGAGTTTTCATATTTTTAAAACCTCTTTCTATTTATAATTTATTTATTTTTGTTTGTATATCTACCTAGTCTTATATCAAAATAATTTTCACTTTAGAACCCTTGCTACAAGCGACTTCTAGAAACTCATATATTGCTCTGAGCAGTTTTAACATCATATTAGAGTAATTATGCCACTCGGCTATTTACAACGCTTAGAATCGCATTTAAAATCAATTATTTATTATCATATTCTTTAAGTTTTAACTTCTCTAAATCTCTTTCTTCTTTTCTCCTATCCCTCTCTAATTTCTCTTTAAGTTGATCCTTACTTCCCATTTTCATAAATTTCATTATATTATGTACCTTATGTATATCTTCCTCATTTATCCCCAATACAGCCTCTTCACAAACATCTGCACTAATAATATTCCATACTTTAATATTTGCTTCTTCAAATTTTTCTATAAATGATTTTGCAGAACCACTGGATTGAATCAAGATTGCTAAAGTATCTTCTGAGTAACGGTATATTTGATTATTTTTTGCTTTTAGAAAATTGTCGTCTTTGTTACGACTCTTTTTACCGTCACTATTCAAAGTATGGAAAATAGTATAAACTCCTAAATATTTATTCATTTGCTAATACCTTCTTGTCTTCGCAAAGCATATTCTCCATAATATTTATCTTCAGCATCAAGTCTCATTTGTATTGCTTCATTTAAATCATATGAACTACCAACATACTTTTTCTTATAATCAACTGTTAAAGTTGCTCTCCATTTTTTAGTTTTCTTTTCAAAAAATACTCCGTTAATACCACTTTTATTTCTTGATGATAATTCATTATTTTTGTTGTTATCAGCCAATGTGCAAAGCCTTAACATATGTTTACGATTATCAAGTTTATTGTGTTCAATATGATCTACAGTAATATCTTTTGGTGCATTCATTATTAATCTATGTAATAAAATAGCAATTTGGTTTTTAGTCCCTTCAACATAATTATCTTTCCTTAAACGCCACTTATGTAATTTTACTCTTTCGACATCTTCTAGGTCTATTAATGCCCTTGCAATCTCTTTTTGTTGTGCATTATATAGTATAATTTCAGCATGATCCACAGTAATAATTATCTCGTTTCTATCCATAACAGTTCTTTCTGGTATTTTGCCATATTTTCTAAAAAATCTCATATGCCTTGTACAGTAATCATTTGTTAAAACTTTATTTTTACAGTCATCTACTTTACATTCTTTAATTATGACCAACTCCTCCTTTATTTTAAATTTTTGTAATATGTACCAATATATTTAAGAATTCTTATTCACCTCCTCTCTACTTTAACATTATATCATAGATTAAATTATAATGTAAATAAATTATTTATTAGTTTTGTATAATTATCTGCCTTCACTAAGCAACTTATCTATATGATCTATATTGCCTTCAACTCTAAAAATAGCACCATATCTTTTACATAAATCAGCAAACTTACAATATTCCAAACTATTTTGTTTACATTCCATGTATTTATTAGGATTTTATTTGTCTTCTTCGCCAAATATTAGTTGTTTAAGATTTATTAGTTCATGGATATTTAGTATCATTCTTTTCACCTCTTTTCTATAGTGGACTTGAGGTAAGGGGTTATTACTGGAATATGTAAACAGTACCCCGTACCTCATATATACAGTATAACTTATTGTTGGATGGATTGCAAGTATTTATTTATTGTATTTACATAATATTTTCTAAAGAATTTATATCGTGTAGTTCATGACCATTAGTTTTATGCCTAAGTAGTAAATATCTCTTAATGCTGTCGGATAGTTCTATCTCTCCACTACATCTACTTATTACAACATAAATACAATAGATTTCTTCCGATATATCTTTCTCTACTTTCTTTTTACTATCATAATCCTCCTCTCTTTTGAGATACTTATTTTTATATGTAACCTCTAAATCCAAATGATCATTACTAATATAAACAGGAATAGATAATGTTAATCCTTTAGATTTATGAATTGTAGAAAATATAATATCTGCTTTGTCTTTATTGGTCACTGCGTTATTCTTGATTCCATCTACAATATTTACAATGCTACTCCCATATTTGTCTACCATTCTAATAAGTGAAAGCAGTTCAATATCTTCAATATCATTTGCATAATCCTTCATTTTGCTATAGTCTTCAAACTTGGCAAATAATTTATTCTTAGTTGGATGACCTTGACTAAAGAAAAAACACTCTTTAAGGTTCTGAAATGAATAAGATTGAAAACCTCCAACAAAGAATAATTTCTTATTTTTATCATCATATAGTGCGTCAGCTATTTCTGCAAAGATAAAAGCGTTTGTTCTACACAAACAAGCATATGGTTTAGACTTATCTATTTTGTCAACTATAATTTGCTTAGTATTAAATCCTTTCATTTTAATATTGTCACCAATAAAATCAGATATGATTAAATTTTCTATATGAGCAATATTGTTAGATACTCTAAATGATGTGGTTAACTTATATTCTTTGGCATCAAATAATGGCATAATATTAACTGATTGTCTCCAACCATAGATAGCCTGATAAGGATCACCTACAGTCACTATTCCTTTAACATTAGAATTTTTAAGTATATCAAACATCATCGTTGAAGAATCTTGGCACTCATCCAACATAATAATATCATACTTATTTGATAAATCTGTTCTACTAATGTGAAACATTTTCAAATAATCATCATGGCTAATTTTAACGCTATTCTTGTATTTCTTTTTTAACTCCCATAATTTATTAGAATATGATATTATTTTTCCTCTCATATCATCTTCTTTGAATATTTCCAAATCATTAAAATCTTGAGCAGAGGATAATGAATATTCTTTCATCATTGCATTTATTTTTACTGCTAATTCCATATCTTTATCCCAATTAAGATTTAAGTCCTTTATGATATCGACTACTCCATAGTTAAATGTTAGTTTATCTCTATAGAATTTTCCACAGTAAAAATATCCTAACGAGTGTATTGTACGGATTTCTACATGTTTTTGTTTAGAAAACATTTTTTCACTCTCTATTTGCATCGATTTATTATACACCAAATATAGAATTTTACTAAAGGGATGCTCCTTTGCGTAGTAATAAAGAGTCGTGGATTTAGAACTGCCTGTTAAAGCACTCACCTTAACCCTATCTTCTGTACTAAATATAATGTCCTTCTGTTCTTGAGTAAGAAAATATCCCTCTTCTGACATATAATCAGACATCTCTACTTTTACATTATCAAATTGTTTGCTATAAAACTCATCTGCAAGGACATTTGATTCTGATTGTTGGAAGATTGATTTGTCATCCTTTATTATGAGTTTCATCTTAATTTCACAGTCAGTTGCGTCAACATCTTTTTGATGACTATAAAATTGTTTCTTAGCACCAAAGTTCCTAATTAATTCTTTTTTACATACTGGACAGGTATATAGGGATGTGGAAACTGACTCTATGATATCTACAAGTTTATTATTTTGATCAAACGCTTTTTTCATTTTATTAATCCTCATCTCTTTCATTCAATTCGTTCTCAATCATTTGTAAAACATCTAAAGGAATTTGTGCATGGTTTAAATCATCTATCTCTTGAAGCGACTTCTGTTCTTCATCAGTGAGTGAACTTATATCGTCCCAACCATTATTGCTGTCCTCTTCACCAAATAAATCATTAAATATATCAGGATCATCTTCATCAATTATTGGCAATGGTAACGGTTTCTTATTTTGAAGTCCTTTGGGTTTACTTTCTGGGATATTTACAATCTTAGCATCTTCATCCTTAATAATTGGCTTATACTCTAGTTCCTTTTTCTTTCTTATTAATTCCTCTAATTCATCTATGCTTAAGTTATCTACATTATTTATCTTTTGCTGAGTACTTCTCCTTTCATTTGATTTTTCCTTATCGGTATAAATTAAACCTTTACCTACGACCTCTGTTTTTAATTGATAGTTAAAATTAGTCTCATCATCCCAATGTCCTATGTAAGTTGTACAATAATGTTTTTCCTGAGTTAAATAACTATTATTGTATCTTATTAAATGCAAATCATCTTGTAATATCTTATTGTATCTCTGAATTGTTCTTGAGTCATTAACCAATTGTTTTAACTTTCCTTGGGTTAAATATCCGAACTTACTGTCATTTCCAGATACTCTTCTACAAGCAATAAAATATCTTATAATATTAAATTTATTCAGATTTTTAGTTGCTAATTCTTTGAATATGTAATTAATATCTTCATCAAATACTTTAAAGTAACCGCTCTCTGGAGGAGTAATTAACTCAACATAGAATAATGAATCTTTGTCCTTGATAATTGAGTTAATAGATAGTGGTTCATAATACAAGTTATATAGTTTAATTATGTATCCCTTACTTACCAAATCAATTATGGTATCTTTTATTACTATAATTGATTTTCTATTGTTTGAGACATTAATTCTCATATACTCACAGATCATTTGTATTGAGCATATACCAAGATTTTTATATTGTTGATAGTTCCTATACATTAATATTAACACTGTCATCTCTTCATTAGAAATATCTAAATTATCATAAAAATCATTAGGTAATTTAATATACCCTTCTTCTGGTTTAATACTACTCATAATTTAATCAATCTCCTCAATCATATTTATTATTTTATTTTAGACTATTATAGAATTCAGTCAAAGCATTAAACAATTCTTCTGTCTTTATAAATTTGTAAGTTCTTATTTGACTATCTCTTTTTATAAATACAGGTTTAATTCCTTTGGTTGATAAGTAGTCTACCTCTACACTCCATTGTGTAGCATATTCTTTATCAAATTTCATTTCAAAATCAACCACCTTTTCATAGTGTTGTGAATGTCCTACGTTTTTTGGTAAGACATTCTAGAATGTACCCCTTATTTTAAGTACAAATTCTAAATTTATGCCCACACATAAAAGCGTTTACATTCTAGAATATTATGAATTTGAACGCAAAAGTGTGTGGGCGTGTTTAGAAAGTAAACGCAAAACCGTGTATGCATCTTCTGCGTTTGTACGCAAAATCGTACCCAGATCACAGTGAATAAAGAGTACTATAAGTATAAAGATTAAAAGAGAATAAAGAGTAAAATATTATAAAGAATACTATAGATTTGCTAACGCAAATTCAATTTGTTTTTTATAATTTATTTCTTCCTTTTAGTGCTAGTTTATCAATAATAAATTGCCTTCCTTTCTCTGTTATTAATATCACATAATTTATACTACCATCTTTATACTTTTTCTTTTTACCATTCTCAAAATATCCTTGTTCTATATATTCATCTTTTACATAATATGCACGATTATTTGATTTTGTAAATATTTCTTTTGAAAATAATTCTTCATATATTTTATCTTGTGGGAATTTCATTTTGTATCCATCTTGTTTTAGTTTTAAATATGTATCTAAACAATTTAATGTTCTGTTGTTTAGTTTTAATTTTAACTTTTCTGTTTTAGGATTGGTTGGGAAGCTTGCATTTAAACCATTGTTGTTAATTAAATTTCTTAAATATTTTTCATCTACATTCTTACTAATAATAAACTTTCTGCCACTAAGAATTTCTTCTATAGTATTTTCAATATTGTATCCTTTGCTTATAGAATTATATTTATTTATGTATCTACTTTCTAGATATATTAATTGCATAGTAGTTTTATAAGGACTATCTAAGTTTTGTATCTCTTCCAATATATCAAATGTAAAATTATCTTTACCATATATATTCCATGCTTCTTGTAACTTATAACTATGATGAGAATTATTGTTTAGTTCCTTTATATGTTCTTCCCAACGCCTTTCTATGTTATTGCTTTCACCAATATAATATAGATTATTGACTTTGTTTATAATCCCATAGATTCCTTTTATCATTAAAACATTCTCCTTTATTAATTGTTATTTTATTATTCATATTTTATGTCCTCCAATTTATTTGATATTTAAAATTTGATTTATTGAAGATATAAGAGGGAACAAAAATTAAATCAAACGAATTGAAATTCTTATTGATTTAATTTTATGCTACGCATAATTTTATATTTTGTTTTATGTAAAAATAGTAATAATTTTCATTGGATTAATCTCCTTTCAATTTCATAAATATAACTAATACTATTGTACCATTTTTAATTCTATATGTCAAACTTTTTATTTATTATTTTTTTAAATTTATTTTTATGCAAAAATATTTTCTCTATAATTTTAGAGTGTCGGGTATGAGGTATAATTGTATCGAGTTTAATGTTAAAGTACGCCCCATTATAGTAGAAGTGATAATTATAGATGATTATGGATTGACTGTAAGTATTGTTACAGTAGTGATTGAGAGGTTTTGTATGTGATCAGAATTTTGATTATTAGGAGATTGATTTTGTATACATAATATACATTTTTAGATATGATATTTGATATGATATTTTGTTCGATAGAATTGATATTAATTTTGTTTTTAGGTTATAGGAGTTATAATTTTTTGTAAGAATTTGTGATGTATTTTTTGTGTAATTAGTTATGCCAGAGAAATGGGATTAGAGTAGAGTTTGTGGATATTTTATTATTGGATGGAATATGAGATTATTGAGTATTATTAGATATGTTTTGGATGTTTTTAGTTAGTTTATTGTTATTATTTTATTTTTATTTGTGTAATTTTATTTTACATTTGAGAAGATTTGTGATTGGAAATTGTGGGTGTGATTATGTTTTTGCGATGAATATGCGAAGGGGAAATTTAGGATGGAAGGTGGTTTTGTTTTAGGCGAGTGGAATTAATTTTGTAATTTATTTTATTTTAGTATTGACATTTTTGGAATTGTATGATTTATATTTTTAGGATTTATATTGTTTTAGAAATAATTTATTTAATTTTTAGATTTATTTTTATCTAGTTTCGAAAATTGACTTTTGCGTGGAAGTAGATGTACTGTGTCGAATAATGTCGAATATAGTCGATGATCTTATGTAAACCTAGCCCCACTAGGGTTACAGAGGATTGAACAAACTGAACAAGAATATCAGTTTGCTATAGTCTATACCTATGACCAACTCAAACATGCAGTACTCTAATCCATCATAAACGCTACAATCGGCCTATAGCTTGATTCTTCTCATTATCTGAATGTTACACAATGTACTTGTGTAACATTGGAGGATTATTGAGGGTTATAATTGTACTCGAAATGAATTATAGGAGTTTAGAAGGGTTGTTTTGTGGCTTATTATTTGTCCTGGATATTGTGTTAGTATTGTATCGGCTGCAAGTTGTCGAATGAGATAATGAGTCGATCATTGGGCCTTGATTTTGTATTGATTTTAATTAATGTTCGGTAATTATAATGTATCGAACAAATTGTTCGAAATATACCCAAAATGTTCGATTTATATAACATACGAATTTTCTGTGAAGTATTACAAGTGTAGTCAATGCAAATGTTAACTACATCTAACAATATGTAACATATATTATACATTAAGTAAAATATACATGACAATGCCAATTTACTACTATGAATACAATTATACACTCACATATACACATATTATAAAATAAAACTACTGCATAAAATATTTACACTAACAAAATTATTAAAAGCGAAGTTTGTGAAGTTATAGCGAAGTTAATATACTACAACTGTAGTCAGCAAATAATTTCATTGCCTAGTATACAAAACATATGATTTAACACTCATATGTAAATCCATTCATAGGTTATGATCTAATACCACTATGCCAACACGCTAACCTCTATCTTACTATCATATCAATCATCATTACTCTATCATAAACAACATTATCATAATACATATGCACAATCACACATATAATAATTATACAGCACAATGCATATTAATACTAAACCACACTAACATTATTACGCTCACATTACATTATCATTTCAACCTCATCACATGATCACAATGAACATATATAAATAATACTACACTATTTTACTATACATTAAATGCATATAAAAACACTATGATATATATCATACTAAAACACTACACATTATATCATAGTGTTTAACTATACAATAATACCTACTATTCTTATATACATTAAACCATACAATATTGCTATATACATTATATCAAACCATAATATTATACATAACCATTTCCTAATTGTTTCATATATACAAACAATTCACTAATTTGATACCCTACCGAGGTATAGTAAAATCATTCATCAATCGTAATAACCCTAAAATAAATTCTTACATACTAATCCTACACTCAATACCTCAAACCTTTTAAAACACCATTTCTGTGCCTCTCATGCAATATATTTATTTATTGCTTTATACACCAATTCAACTTAATACTTGACACAAACAATATTATATGCATAGTAAATAATTCTATTATAAGCATATCAAATATAATACTATAAGAATAAACAATAATACATTACTTTACATCCACTATATATTATGTTATACTTATTAGATAACTATAAATAAATAAATAAATAAATATATAGAAAGGAGTTGAACAAACTATTATCATTAATAATATTACTATCTATAGATCAGGTTATACATAAACATAGTCAAACATCACACAAAGTATAAAAATAAATAAATATATGAAAGAGGTTATAATTAATGAAAGAAAATGTATCAAAATTTACAGATATTTTAAAGGAAGCATGTCAAACTAAATCAACTTTGCAAATACCATATATAATAAAGAATGGAAAATTTAAAGACGAAGAATTTTTTCATTTACTTAGATTTTTAGATGATGAACCAATCACAATAATTTCTGTTACAAAAACTAAATTAGTAGTAGAAATTACTAATCAAGGTATTTGTAATATGCTTAAGCACTCCAATGAAGCAATTGAAGAAATAAAGGAGAATAAATGAATATATCTAAATTATATGTAGGGATAACCTTTAAAAACTACAAAGAATTATGTATTTATCTAGATATGCCAACTAAAACAGGGAACGCAAAACTAATACAAATGAACGAATTAAGTAGATATTGTACTTATACTAAAGAGGGTAAAAAGATAACTATTACTGAGATATTCACCCAACCTCTACCCAAAATAGATCATAGAAAAGACATCGACAAAGAAGGAAACAATTCTAAATATGTTGAGAATGTTAAAATGTTATTATTAAATATCCTTCTACAGTGTGAAGATTATACCTATACATTAACTAAAAATAAATGGTTTGAATTATTAGGTATGGTTAATAAAATGTATCTTGATAAAGATATTGCAAAGATGATAATATCTAAACAAGATCCAAGGATTAAAGATTATGAAATAAATCATTTCTACTTTAGAACTAATGGACAATTGACTAGAATATTATTTGATTCTTTTAATAGTTTAAAAAGAAAATGCCTTATCAAGTATAGAGAAGTTAACATAATTGTTAGATTAAATGAAAAATTACAGGAAGTGCATACAGAAGCTAACAAAGCAGAAGAATTATTAATATTAGATGCACAATATACAGCTTTAGCAGATATGGAATTAAACTCTATAATGCAAGTAGTATTAAAATTCAAAACAGAAGAATATAAAAATAGAGTTAATAAGAAACTTCAGGAGCATAATATTAAATATTTTTACAAACAACTTGAATTAATGTTTAATAAAGATAATGTTTTACGAGAATTATCTTCATTAGATGTAATAAAACAACATAAGCAGGAATTAAATGATAAAATATTAGATATTATAAATCACAATGCTAGAAAAACATATCAAAAGAATCAAGAAGAATATGATTTAAAATTAGATGATTTCTTATATAATGATAATCACATAGGCCATAGTAAACCTGAATCCAGCTTTAAAATGTTTTTGCATAAAGATGAATATTTGGACTTACAAATGATAATAGCTGATTACCTTATAAAATTAAATTAATTCTAAAATATTATTTAGTTGTCCTTTTTAAAAGTCACAAATAGAGAACTATTATATTATACCTTTTAAATAGGACAACTATTTTTATTTAATAATTATTATTTCTTTCCTATAATATGACTTTTAAAGTGCCATCATTTTACTTTCCTTCTATAATACAAACAAATACAGTGACTAAGGGGAACGTTTATCTTCATTTCTAACTAGCGCGTCGAAATTCAGAATTTATACTTCTACTATATAAAACAAAATATAAAATCTTTACAAGTTATTTTAACCTGTGCTATAATAAAGCATAGGTTTTTTATTGTCTTAATTTAAAGGAGGTTAAATATTATGATTGTCAGAAATTATTCAGAACTTGAGCGTATTAATTCCCTAATACATAGAGACCTATTTTGTCTTGCTTATTGCTTATTAGATGCTCAAAAGCTAACAGGCAACAAAATAAATGATCTAGACATAGACACCTTGGAATATGTAGTCATTCACAACATTGACAGAATAATCATCAATCAAGTAGAAAAATTAAAAATGAGCTATAAGGAAAGCAGATATAAATTAGAACTTGATATTTGGATTAATTCAGAATTATTTAGAATCAACACATGGTTTATTTATAATAAAAAAGATGATATTTTTGAACATGCTGAAATATACATGGATAATTAAGGAGCTTGAAAGAGCTTCTTTTTTCTTTGTCTTATACTAATTCCCCTTATCCTATATCTGAACTCTTACATCCTTATCCTAAAGCCTTAAAACAAAATATAAAATACCTTTGACAATTCACTATCTATCCTTTATAATCTTACTTAGTAGATCAAATATAAATTATTGGAGGTTATACATATGAAAAAAGTTGCTTTGTTAGTTTCTTATGTTGACAATTCAAAAATTGTTGGTTATGTTTGGGAGACTCCTTCAGAAAATACTCTCTCGAATGATTTTAATACTAGAAAAGAAGCACTGGCAAATATGCCCGATTCTAATATTTATGTTTGCAGGGATTGCGACAATAATTGGGAATTAATTTAATAAGGAGGAATACATATGAGCAGAAAACAATTTTATGTTTGTGCTGAAGGATCAACCGATTATATCAAAAATTTCCTAGTCCAATATACCACAACTAAAGCCGAAGCGGATAAACTCCTAAAGCAAGTCAAAAAATTCTATCCTAATTCTTACATTGATTTTGTTTGGAAATCAGAATTAAACCTTCCATTTTCAGTCTTACACGGCAAACTGCCTAAACAAGTAGAAAGCATCATGGAAATTATAAACCCTCCAAGAAAAATAAAGGAAATGACTTATAATCAAGTAATCGAAGTGTTAAAAGAAAAATCCTCTCTTGATAGTCCTGAAGAGCAGCAGAGACAAATCAAAGAATTGAATTTATCAGACCATTTAACAAACTTGATTAGTGGATATTGTGCTTTATGTAATCAGGAAATAATCTTTCATTGTGATAAGGAGCAGGAAAAGAAAATTTGTCTAAGATGGATAAAAGAACTAATTGCATAAATAAATAATTAGAGTAGTAAAAATACTACTCTTTTTTCTTTGTCTATGCTCCTTGATCAATCCTCCCATAATCCCTTCAGACCTTCCAGAATGGTCTGTATTCCCTCAGATATCCCAACTCATACAATTCCACCAACTAATATGTAATAAGGTTATAAATGCAAATATAAAAATAGTTGACATTAATATATTTATATGTTACAATGAGGAGAACGATAAATATAGAAAGGACTGAAATGTATAAATAAAGTAAAGGACGTAAAGACATAACTATTATTTTGTATATTAAAACAATACAAAATAATAGGAGGATGAATAATTATTGAATAGTAAAATTTGCCCAACTTGCAACGAAGATAAAGAATTATCAGAGTATTATACTAAAATTAGAAATGATGGCACTACATACTATAGACGCGAATGTAAAAAATGTGTAGCAATTAGAAGTCACAATTGGGAAATACAAAACCCTGAAGCATATACAATATCAAGAAATAAAAAAGAAAGTCAACCTGCTAGGGTGAAGTATAGAAAGGAAGATTGGATAAGGCAAAGAGATTCTGGATATACTTCACAATGGCAAAAAGACAATCCAGAAAAATGTAGAGAATATACTAAAAATCATCGTAGTCATGACATTACAAAATCAGAATGGGAAGAATGTTTAAGGATATTTGATTATAAATGTGCTTATTGCAATATGACATTAAAAGACCATAAACAAAAATATAATCAACAATTACATAAAGAACATGTAGATTGTGAAGGCGAAAATAATTTAAGTAATTGCGTGCCTGCATGTAGATCGTGTAATAGTAGTAAACATAAAAATATTATGGAAGATTGGTACAGGAAGCAAGAATTCTTTTCAGAAGAAAGATATAATAAAATAATTTTGTGGACTACAGAAGGTTATAAAGAATATATTGATATTAAATACTTATTAAATACTACTAATAATAGTATAGAATTTATAAATAATGTTAATTATTGTTGATAAAATAATTTGAAGAATCTCTATGTGAGGTTCTTTTTCTTTTCCGATATATTGCCCATTTTAAAGGGAAATATTGAGACAAGAAATAAAATATAATTGTTGACATTAGCCCAAATGAGCGTATAATGGTAATTGTAGAGGTTAACTAAATACATTGACAGCAACGATAACGTAATCAATCGTCACGGATATTTGGGGGATAGTATGGTTCGCTCACTCGCATTAGAGTGAAGGCTGACTTGGTGCCAAATGCAATGTATTAACCTCTACAAACAAAAGCAAAATATCTCATAAG
>Ga0209728_1001134_pt1 | contig 17400 bp, 39 predicted proteins | sample RifGroD1_FD_183997 | JGI IMG/M metagenome (GOLD analysis project Ga0209728, IMG submission 183997) | Groundwater microbial communities from Rifle, Colorado, USA - Groundwater D1 (SPAdes) (version 2) | ecosystem: Environmental > Aquatic > Deep subsurface > Groundwater | place: Rifle, Colorado... | reverse complement strand
ATAATTTTACACTTCCTTTTTCAATTATGTTTTATGGTTTCATACTTATGGCTCTATCTATACTGTTAAAATAATGTTCTATAATATATAATAATCTATCTTTTCTTGTATTTTTATTAATTGGATGCTTAAATAAAATACTGCACAAATAAAGCAGATCGGAGGAAGATATTTTCTTTAAACATTCTTTTTTTGATTCATTATTACTGTGGTCGTAAATTAAATTGTTTTTATAATATTCTTTCACTTGGTCTTCTGTAAATATTTTTAGAACAATATTAGACATAATAAATTCCTCCTCATAATTTTCAATAGGGATTAAAAGCGACATTTTAACGTATTCTTTGTCTTCCTTCAAGTCCTTCCCATAATTTATTTGCTCTAATCTGTGTTGGATAAACAGGCAAATAACCATTTTGAAGTTGATTATGAATTTCGTTACTAACTTCTCTATCCCATCGTTCAGAACTAGCTTGCTGTCTTTGTCGTTCATTCCTTTCTAATCCTTCAATTCTTGATCTCAAATTTCTAATTTCATCATTCATATGTACTCACTCCTTAAATTTTATCTTAGCATGAAAATATAATTTCAAACTACTTTTTACACCATGTTAAAAAACTTTGATATAAATTTTCCTTACAATCTTTTTCTAATCCAGTTGTAGAATAAAGAACGATTGTTCTTTGATCTTTACCAGGAATAATATAATGCACATATCTTTTTAATTGTCTTGAATTAACATACCACTTATCTTTTTCTATATTCAAAATAACCTCTCCTCTATTTTCCTTCTTATACTAATTATACACTACCTGATAGGCAAATATCAAGTAGTGTATAAAAATTATTTTTATATTATTGATTTATCAATTGTAAATTTTCCAATCTCTTCTGCCCTAATTCATAATATGTATTATCTAGTTCAAACCCTATGTATTGTCTACTACTATCTATACAAGCCAACGCTACACTTCCAGCTCCTATAAACGGATCAAGTACAATCTCATTCTCTTGACTAGAATTCTCAATCAATGTCTTCATTAATTCAATTGGTTTTTCAGTATCATGAATATTCTTTCCATCTTCATCCTTCGTTTTCTTGTTTGGTACACTAATTAAATCAGAAGTTCCACAATTATTTATTCTTTTTGATTTACCTTTTCTGAAAAACAATATGTATTCAAACTGACTCATATATAATTGTGACATTATTTTATTCCCTTTATCCCAAATTAGAGATTTGATAAAATGTAATCCACAATCTTTTGCTACAGTTAATATTTCCAATAAATTTATATGATTAGTCATTATGTAACAATGTGAACTTTCTTTTAATACTCTATAAAATTCAGGTATATATTGTTGTGGTTTAATATCATTATGTTTAAATATCTTGCCTTTACAAGTTAAACTATCTTCTAACATTCCACCTGAAGTAGTTGTTCCTTCTTTACCTCTACCTCTTGATGTTACTTTATATGGTGGATCAGTTACTATTAAGTCTATTGAATTGTCTGGAAGTTTATTGGTAAGAAAATCTTGATCATATATTATATTTGTTTTTATAAATATCACTCCTTTATTTATTATCTTCATCAATTTCTTCCGAAAGAGCATACAGCACTTCTGCCAATTCAGTTAAACTATCTCCAGTACCTTCAACATTAAAAAATCCTTCATTTTCTAACAATACTTTAATATTTTGATATAATGTTTTATTCATTCTTAAATCACCCCCTTTAGATAAAATGTTAAAAATGAAAATGGGACTATGACGGCGTTGTAGACTTCCGCAACTTTGATAAACTCTGGATTTTATTTTATATTTACTTTCTCTTCTCACTCAATAAAACCAATTCCCTCTTACCATTACTTCCATGTTTCTTACCGATCATAGACCTAATCACTTTCAACTCAATTCCATAAGAAATCAGAGTCCCAACTTCTTGTTCCATTTTATCAACAACTTTAACGTCCTCATCCGATAACCAAGGTCTAATATTTTCACCTTTAGGTAACTTATGTATCATTCTTAATTTAGAAGCATCATAACCATAGATAGTGGAATATACCAAATTAGTAAACGCTACATAAGGATTTTCTCTTGATCGAGTTCCATCGTAATAATCTTTAATACAGTCAGTCATATAATTCCTAGTAACAATGCCTAAGTATCTGGCATTGTACCAATTTAATTCTTTTTCCATTGCATTGAATTTTGCTATATATGCTAATTGTATCTCTTGTGCTTTTTCTAATTTCCTAAACGAAAATACTACTAATATTAAGAGATCCTTTGATAATTTATAGTATGGTTGTAATTTATTTTGTGAGTTCTTATAGTGATTAACTGCATATGTAAAATCAGTATGTTTATGTATAAATTCTTGCATTTCTGTGGATTCTGAGGACGGTCTGTTTAAAGTACCGTCCTCTATTTTATAGTCTGTGAGCACATTTCGTATTCTTTCTAAAACTTTTTTATGTTCAGTTCCTAAAACTTCAGCCAAATTTAAACTATCCGTATAAACCCAACTATCTCCTTTTACGATACTTGCTCTATCTTTATCATAAGTTACCACTAGACCATTCTCATCTTTTTTAACTTTTGCCATTGATAATTATTCCTCCAATTTATTTTTTAATTTTAAAATTTGTCATTTATTTGTGCAAACCAAAAATAATGCAATATTTATTCACATTTTTCTACCAAAACCCATTCTGCCTTATGATTCTCATAACGATTAGGTACAAATTGCAAAACTCTAAATCCATGTTTATTAAATTCTCTTAACGCCAAGTATCTCTCGGATGAATACATAGTTTGGGTATCTTCTTCCCAATAAGCGTTTTCATCCTTTAAAATTTTATCGTATGGCATTACAAATTGTAGAATCATCATATCTTGTTCGATCATATTATTCTTCTTTTTCATTTATTTATCTCCTTTTAACAAATCTAAATCCTCATATCTATTCCAAATAACTTGAAAATCATATAATTCATCTAATTTAATATATTTTGTACGCAAACATTTAGGAACATTATTATTTATTAATACAGCATAAAAAGCACAATCAATAAATTCAACTATATAATATTCACCTTTCCATCCAAATTGTTCAATAATATCGCCTTCATACACTTCGTTTTTATTATCACTATTGTCTTTTAATCCTGAATATTGCTGTTTTTCTGCCCTTAAAGCTTTAATATCCCAATCTCCCTGATATGTAGCTGCTCTTTCCATAATTTCGTTTAAGGTAAAATACCAGAATTGATTTTCAAAATACACCATAAATTTTATTTCTTGCATTTATATTTACCTCCAAATAATATTTATTATCAATTCAAACAAGACATTTATTCTAAGTAGTCTAAAAACGATTTATATTTCCACCATATTTTTACACCAAACATAGGAAATGGTATTATATAAATAGCTTCACTCTTTGTATCAATAAATACTCCTACCCATAAATCATACCATCTGAAAAATGGTTTAATCTTCAACTTCCTACCTTCAATATGTTGCACCCAATGAGCATAAAACATCTCAGGAAGGAATTCTTGTTTATAATCACAATGCTTACAATAAAGATGTAGTATATTATTCTTATCAATATATTCTAAATCCAAATTGCCACACCCCTTACCACATGTCATAGGATGCACTGGAGCTTTATTCTGCCAATATTCAAATGCTTTTCTATATTTTCTTTTCCAAAACATTAATTATTCCTCCTTTATCTTAACAAATACTCAGCATATTCCTCAACAAAACATTTATCTATTGTACAAGGCAATTCATATCCATCATCATAAGATGCATTTGCTTTTCTATAAGGACACATATCTTCACAGAATTTAATTACACTCATTTCTATGGCATGTTTAATATCAGATAACATTTAATCACCTCCTTCAAATGGCTTGAAAGTTGACTTTTATTCTATGTGTATATTATTTATTAATTATTATGTAAACCATCCATTCTCTTCTGTCCCATATCATAATTATCTTTATCATTCTCAAACCCTATGTAATTCCTACCCGTATTTTCACATGCTACAGCAGTAGTGAATGAACCCATACAATTGTCCAAGACTGTTTCACCTTCATTACTATAAGTATTTATTAACCACTCGAATAACTCTACTGGTTTTTGAGTTGGATGAATAGTTAAACTTGGATGAATTTTTTCAAATGTAATAATAGATGTAGGAAATTTCATATCACCATGTTCTTCTGATTTATCAATCATATCAGCTTTGCCATAATTGCTCCCACTAATATCTCCTCTATCTTTTTACCTTTGGAATGGCTTTTCCCTTCACCTTTAAACTTTTGTGGATTATATGTAGATAATTTTTTATAAAATACACAAATATCTTCATGACAACGTAATGGCATTCTATTCGCATTTAAAAATCCTGTTGTCATAATCTTATTCCATACAATATTATATCTCCATAATTTCCTATTGCTTTGCATTAAATCTGCTGTAAACATTCCATTTGCAAATAATACTATAGATCCATTATCTTTTATTATTCTTAAATATTGATCCCATAAAATATCAAAAGGAATGATTGTATCCCACTTATTTCTTGCTGTTTGACCATATGGAAGATCACATAAAATCATGTCAATTGATTTGTCTTCAATTAAACACATCCCATTTTCACCAACGCAATCTTCTTTATAAACTTTATTTAGCTCTAACATTAAATTCCTCCCATTATTTTATTTATTAATATTTTGTAAATCAAGAATAGGGTTGTATAATGGTTACAGGGGTTCGTAACCTAGGTTAAAGTATGGAGTTCGAAGGATATTATTTATTTCCTTCTAATTAATAATTCTGGATTCTCGTAAATATTCCCGACTACTTCAATTCCTCTAAAGATACTTTGAAATTCAATCCAATTCCAATTGCCAAACCAAAGAATTCCTGCTCTCCATATAATCTGATGCGTGAATGGATCTTCATTATGTATCAATGCCGTGACAATATCTCCATCATATATTTCTTTGCCATTTTTATCTTTTAAACCAGTGTATTGCATGACATCGATAATCTCATATCCATGCGGTCTTTGTACAGTTCCATTAACCATAATATTTGTAATCATAACTTTCTCATTTACATATCTATCTACTATATATTGAGAATCCCATTCCATTAATAAATCATTTCTATAATCTTCTCTTTTATCATACCACTCACTCCATTCCTCTGAATGTTTTGATGGCTCTGTTTTAGAAAATATTTCTTCAGATTTATTCCATGCATAATTCCATCTATTATCTATTGTATGTTCTGCCCATGCTCTAAATTTTATTTCTCTCATTAACAATTCCTCCTAATTTTTATTTATTATCAATTTCTTGTATCCCATCACAAACTAATTCATGTTCATACAATACAATATAAACCTTAAATTGCTTTCCACATTCTCCACAAACAAATATTTCCTCCATAATTTCACCTCCTATCAAACCAGACTTTTATATGATAGTTATTAATATTTATTTAGATCATCATCAAGTTGAATTTTATCTAATCTCTTATTTGCAAGTTCTATGTATTTTGAGTCTGTTTCAAAACCAATCCATTTACGGTTATTCAATATGCAAGCTACTGCGGTAGTACCAGAACCTATGCAATTATCTAAAACTATTTCATTTTCATTAGTAAAAGATTTTATCAACCATTCAAATAGTTTTACAGGTTTTTGTGTAGGATGAAAAGTTGTAGTTTTAGATTCATTTGGTATTTTCAAAACACTTGCAGGATATGTTTTATCAACTGGTATAGTTCTATGATTTCCTTCATCAAAGTCACCATAATTACTTGTTAATCTATTTTTAGTAGATATTGGCCTAATATTTTCTTTTGGTTTGTCTTCAATTTGAGGATTATATGTAGGAAGTTTTTTATAAAATGTTAATATATTTTCATGTTTTCTCATAGGCATTCTTCTTGCATTCAAAAATCCAACTGCATGACTTTTCTCCCAAATTAAATCGTATCTAAACATTTTAATATTGCTTGTAATTAACATACTTGTAAATGGTTCGGCAGATGTTAAACATATCATTCCATTATCTTTTATTATTCTTTTATATTGTTCCCATAATTGATCTAATGGAATTATACTATCCCATTTGTTTTGTGTAGTTCCATATGGCAAGTCACACAAAATCATATCTATACTCTTATCTGGAATTAATTTCATTCCTTCTAAACAATCCATTTGATATATGCGGTTTAATTCAATGTTTCCTAATAATTCTTTTCCCATTTATTTATCCTCTTTCTATTATTTATTATCTTTTAAAACATACCTTTTATTTGGTAGTTGCTTCCAAAACTGATACCATTTCTTCTTATCTCTTTCCAATATCGCTTCCTTTAGTGCAAATTCAATCTTACTTATATTGCCGTTTAAAATATCCAGTAATCTATTTTTCTCCTCTAAATTCTCATCAACACTTAATATCTTACTAGTATAATAAACTAAATCACCTCCCTCAGTCCCTTCTACATTCTCAATAATATCTCTCTCATATTCTTCACCAATATTCAATCTATAACCAACATCTTGTAAAGTAGCATATGTATCATAAGAAACAAATTCTTGAATAGTTTTTATTTTGGTAAAACTTTCATGATGCAAATTATTTTGGAGACGAGTTATTTTATCAGATTCTCCCATCCAAATTCTAAACATATAAAAATTATCATCGTTGTCTAATTTATAATTATTTTTAATGTTTTTACCTTTGATTATTGTTTGCATTTATTTATTCATCTCCTTATTCAAAATCATGTTCTTTTCTCCAAGCAATTACATTTTCACAATTATTAAATTTCCATGTTTTAATTTCAATTTTTGATTTATTACATTCTACATAATCTAATTCTGCAAGAATAGTCAATTCACTATCGGAATAAAATTCATCACAATGAGGACAATATAACGTTTATCTATTCTTCTCCTTTAATCAAAATAGGCACTGGAGCAATATCAAAATTCCATCTAGATACTAATCCACACTTAGAACATTTATATGTAACCATATCTTCATCACTCACAAAACTATCACTACTTATTAACTCATTCCAACATAAAGGACAATAACAAAATGTTTGCTGATTACATTTATCTAATTTTTCTACATAATAATTTAATTCTTTTTGCTTATGTATGTTGTGTTCGCCTGTGATTTTTTCATAGTGTTTCAAGTCTCTTTTTAATTTCCATATTTTTATACGATAATATATTTTAAACATTAAATATTTAATCTCCTTTATTAATAAATTAAATCAATAACTTCTTTATATGTTTTTAGCTCAACTTCTTGTGTTTTAATAAAATTAGAATATCCTTCAATAATTCTTACTTTATATTCTTTACCATATTTGCTAATAGTAATTGATTTGCTCCAATCTCCATGTTTTTTCTTAAAAGTAAATGCTTTATCACAAAAATAATGTTCAAGAATATATTCACTATGAAATTGTAAATATTCATAGAGTCTTTTCATTCATTTAATCTCCTTTCTAGAGGGACTGAATTAACCGCCCCATCTTTTATTCATTAAATTTATACATCATGATATCTGCCGTGACAATTTTGACATAAAGCAATTAAATCTTCATCTTTCTCGCAACCCCTATTATCATATGTATTGTGGTGAATATTAAGTGTTTCTTTACTTCCACATAACTGACACTTGTAATTAGCTCTAGATAATGCTCTCTTTCTCACTCCCTTCCAATGTTCTGTTTGAAGATATTCTTTATATGGCATTGTTTTTAATTTATTCAACTCTTCCTCTTGTATTTTCTTTTTTGATAATATTCTTTCTTGTGCTTCATTTTTCTTTTCTTGTGTCTTTCTTTGCATGTTTCGCAAAATAAATATTTATAATATTTATTTTTTACTCCAAGAAGATTATCGTTTCTTTTGCTTCTTGAATTAGGATAAAAACAAGTAACATCACCACAACTTTCGCAAACAAAATCTATTCGTAATACATTATCCTTTATAATGTCATTCTTATCTTTAGTTATATCAATTTCGAAAATTTCGCTTAGAAAATTAATTTTTAATTCTGTACACCAATAATAAAAATTTATTAAATAAGGGTCATTAAATGCTTCTTTATTAAGATTCTTTATTCCTTTTGCATGTCTCAAAATTCGTTCTAATACTTCTGTCTTCATTCCTATCATTTTTCTAAGTTTTGTTTTTAAATCTTCTTTTACTGGATAATCGCAACTCCCTACTGCTTTAATATTATTTAATTTATTTTTAAAAGTCATTTTGTGGTCATCTACTCTCAAACTAAACCATGCTTCATTTTCTACCACTATTAATATCTCTCCTTCAAAATACCTTTAATGTGTAATTCCCAAAATATGGCGGTACGTTTTTACACATTAAAGGTTTATTTATATACTAACGTTGCGTTCTTCGTTCCTTACGTAACCCCGAAGGTGTCTCTTAATCCATTACTACTATTACTATTAGATTAGAGTATTATTATAAATATTAAACCTTATACCTTAATATTAGATTTATTATCTTTATATAACATTATTTCTGTATAGTGTCTTTTACTTAATATTTGTTTTATCTCTTTATCATTATAAAAGTCTAATACACATTCATTAAATGATTTTATGTAATTATCTTCTTTATCAACATTAAATACCTTATCCTCAACCAATTCATTTTCTTCAATGATATTCAAAGTTATTTTATATTTATTTGTCTCCTTTCCTGCAAAATTGCCATTGGTGAATTTATATTTATTTCTAGATATAATCTCAATAAATCCATCTTCCTCTAGTTTTGTCACTATTTTTATTAATGTTTTTCTGGTTAGGTCTGTAGCAATTTCCATTAAACTATATGCCATATAAAATACACCGGATTTAAGAGCATATCTTTTACTATGAATGAGCAAGGAGTATAAAGTTAGCTTCTCGTTTTTACTTTTTGCCTTAAGAATTTCTTTCATTTCTGCATATGTAATTTCTACTTTATTTACTCCACCAACTAAAGAAAAATTATTGCTATAAACATATTTGGTAATTTCCTTTATATCTTCTAATACATCTTTCCATTTAGTGGTATAGAATTTATTATCCTGAGCTTCCATCCATTGAATTAAATAATCCTTGTTTTCTTCTTGTGACAATCCTAAATATCTATAATATTTAGAAATATACAGTAGAGAATCATGCCTAGAACCAGTTCTTTGTAAACCATCTGTCATGAGTTTTTGAATTGTTTCAATCGTGTAACCAACATCAACATTTTGATCATACTGCTTTGGTGGAGTATATTCCTTTTTTATATATTTGTAATCAGATATATTTTTATTGCCTACATCCTCTTCTTCTATATCTAAAATTTTGTCAAGGATAAGTCTGAATAATATGGTATCAATCTTTTTCATTTTAGTAATAAGCAATGGATCTTTAATTTCTTTTAATCCATTTGAATATTTAACAAAATAACATCTATTGTTGTCTAGATCTTTATTCCTAAAATTAAGTCCTAATGGTATTTTTACTCCTTGTGTAGCTGTTGGTCTAAACTCTACTTTTCCAAAGTCAACAGATACCAAATCTTCTTCTGTAAGAACATACGTATAGAATTGGTGGAGCAAATTTACTTCTATTGGAATGCTAAAGAATAAATCTATATGATAACCTTTATTTCCTGATGATGATATATTTATGTAATCATCATCAATTCCAATGTCCTGAAGAACACGTACTACCTTACTAACAGTCCATTCAGCTAAATTTTTATCTTCTACATCTACATCAAATGTAATAAATTTGCTAATATTTATTCCATTGTTCTGACCTGCAAATACTCCTAAAGTATGTTTTCCATTAATATGATGATATACCATCCAATCGCTTAATGGCTTTGGTTGAAATTTTCCTTCTTCTACAGGAGGATTGTTCTTATAATATGTGATAGTATTATATTTACCTTCTTTGTTGAGGATAAGATATTTCCATCTATGTAGAATATATAAATCATTAATTGCCTTAACTATTGCCTCTTTCTCTGGATTTATTATCATTGCTATTTCTTGGTCACTATTCCTTTCATTTTCACATCATGGTCAGTTTAAACCATAGGTCTCCACCTAATGCACCATTCATCAAAAGCAGACTGTAATTCTTTTGATTTTGAGAACTGTACAAAGGTATCTCCTTTAGTTCCAACACCAACCTTTAGTGGAGTTATACCTTTACTAAAATAGAACTCAGCCTGAGTTAAATTGTAAACAAATATGTATTTTCGCTCAGTCATAATTGAAATGCTCCTCCGTTTGTTTAATTTGCTCCTAATATTTGTTTGGGGAATAATTATATTTATCCCTAAGTAAATCCGTAAACAATTAATTTCTTGTTCATGTTTCTAACCTCCTCTTAAAATATACAATTTCTAATAATCAATCAATTTCAATCAAAGGACATATATCTAATTTACCTTCAAATCCTGCGTCAATTTCACTATAATCATCATGAAGTAAAAGACAATCACCACAATTATCACTTCTAATGAAACTATAAAAAGGACATTGCGAACATTTAGGTGGCATAGGCCAATCGACTAATAACATATACAATCTCTCCTTTAATATTTTATATTTACGATTGTTCCATATAAGCAATATCCAACATTTTTAAATTCTCATCTCTAATTTCACCCACAAATAACTCCTCACCACATTCGTTACAAAACGCAACTTTTGATTTGTAGGTTATTTCTTTTCCTTTAATAACTTTAGTTATCGCTTCTTCCCTAACTAAGAATTCAACGATATCGCCACAATTTTCGCAAAATTGATTTTCCATGTTTTCACATCCTTTCACATCATACAATATCACTAAATAATATTAAATCTCAGTATATGAAATAGCATAATTATCAATCACTGCTAACATATAAATGTTATTATATAATAATATACCGCTTATCTCAGTACATTATTATATTTTATAGTCTCAATCGTATTGTTCGTACTTAGCAAATAATTTTCTCTTAAGACGTGGATGTTTCCCGCATCTGCGTCTTTCTTTTTCTAACATACCATCAATATATTATAAAATTATCTATACTCTTTTTCTTACTACTATTATAGTTTTACATCACTATTTCAGTTTCATTTTGTTCAAAAGCACATAACAATAGAGTTTTGTATTTTTTTGTTAATTCGTACATAATTCATCACCTCCTCTCAATTATATTTCTATTGCACTTCATTATACCATATAAACTAGCGTTATGTCAACATATATTTATTTTATAATTTATAAAATTTTCATACCACATATCTCCACTCATATTGTACAATTTCTTTCTTCTCTACTTCATAGGCCATACAATCTTGACTATCACTTTCAAAACCATAATCCTTATACCCATATCTTATGTAAAACAAATTTATCCTAAAACATTTCCTATCAGATAATCTCATATAAATATGAGAATAATATCTTCCATGTTCATCTTCAGTTTCTTCACCATCTTGCTCTACATATTCCCATTCTTCATTGTCTACGATTAATGCTGATTCTTTTTTGATTGCCTCCATTTGTTCTCTGGTTAATTCAATTTTCATTATTTGTCTCTCCTTTATTCAATATTTATTAAATTACCTAATCATATAATCCAATTTCTTTGACAAAATCCCATACCTATTAACAACATCACAATCCAAATGAAAATCATCTGAACTTATAATTTCTACCACAGAACTAGTTGGAAGCGTTTTTCCATGTAAACTTCCAAGAAAAGAACTTCTAGAAACTGATTTTGCATCTTTTATTTCTTGAACATATTCTTCCCAAGATTCAACTTCTATTACCCTAGATTGATGATCTTTGATTATATTGTTTTCATCAATGGATAAGTTTGTTTCAATTACTTTTATCATTTTATGTATTTTACTCCTCTCTTTAAATCTCATCTGGATTCATAATAATAATCTCTTTACCTTGTTTCTTAGCATAATTTACTGCATTTGCAGTACCACCCTTACTACCATTCCATACAGCAATTACAATATCTGAATTATTTACCATATATTTATTTCGTATCATCATCTTGGCAGGATGATATTCACCTTCTGGTACGCCTTTGAATTCATATCCTTCAATTAAATCAACATGTGTAATCATATCTGATTGTTGTTGGTGCGTATAAAATCTATCTATATCATCCTTATTAAACCATTTACTTGCTTGTTTTTCAAATGGAATTGCTAATTCTAATTCAATTCTGCATCCATTAAGTTTTATTTCTGAGTATTTTAATTCATAACAAATTTCGAAGGCCATCTGATCAATTCCAAGTGCTCCTCCACATATAAATTTAAAATCTTTTACATTTGGTTCTGTATTGTTTATTACTTCAATTATTTTCGATCTTAATACCTCCATAATCTTTTTATTTTTAGGAGTGTTCCAATTATATCCTCCTAATTTATCTGGACGGTGGCCTGTAAAACATATTGTTTTCATAATATCTAACTCCTTTCTAACCTTTTATTTTAACATCATAAACATAAGATCCCATATGTAAAACTGGAGCGAATTTCCATCCATCATATTCATCATTGGCAACAATTCCAAATATTTTAGAATCCATTTTCTTATCATATTCAAGACTCCAATTGTCTTCTTGTGATTTACAAATGAACCAAGCTAATGTATTTAAACATTTTGTTTTCTGCATATTATTGCTCTCCTTATTATAATATAATAATAAACTACTTTGTTTGATTCAGCATATAAATTAAACATTCTCGTTCACTTACTAACTTAATTTCATCTAATTCTTTAGGTAAATATGGAGAACATTGAAAGTTTTCAATTTCATATAATATATCATTTATTATCATTGGTTTTATGTGTTTATTGATATAATTCTCTACGTCAGATCCATCTTCTAATAAATCAGTAACATATTTTATTGCAAATTTATCAATTGGCTCTGTCACTTTAGCCATTACATATAATACACACGGAGACTCTAAAAACCAATCCTCTCCTTCAAAATTATGTTTGGAAAACCAAGTTGCTTCTATTTTATTATTGTAAGTTACTAAAGCATATGTTCCAAAGTCTGTAATATTTTTCAATAGGAATTCTTTCACATTAATCATAGTTAACACTCCTTAATACTTTTAATTTTGCTCTAGCATCCAATATAATGAAGCGACTTCACCTTGAAAATAATGTAGTGCATTCTTTTTATCTTCTTGATTCAAATATGAATAAGAAGTATTTTCTGAATCTGCTATTGATTGTCTGATGATTTTTAGTTTTTTGTCTAATTCAATTATTCTATTGCAAATATCACTTTTGGTTTTTATTATGTATCACCTCCTATCTATATCCTCCCTTAATAATTATAGCATATTATATTGAATAATGCAAATATTTATTTTACAATTCACAAAAACTATCCAAATCCCTTTAAATGTAAATTTTAAATTATTATAAAATAGGACTCTGAAAGTGTTGCTATGAGCATGTTTCAGAATCCTATTTGATCATTTTATTTGCCAAAATACCAAATTTTCATTTTTCATACCAACTGGTATAGGATATTTTGTTACTTCTAGCCAATTATCGAATAATCCGCAATTATATAATGTCAACAAATCTCTCTTGATTATTAATTTATCTATTCCATATCTTTTATTAAATATATGCCAAAGATGGATTCCATCTGATAAATTTCCAGTACATGATAATAATTTTGAAGGATACCTATACATATGTCTAAGTGGTATTTTTAAATCAGATGCCTCAAATATAAAATCTCCATTATTTTGTATCTTCATGACCATATTGTATTTCTGAATATTATCATATTTAATACCGTCACTTATGATAAGTTTATATTGTTTTCCTTGTGCTTCATCCCAAATTAAATCTAAATCTTCTTCACTGTCTTTTTGTTTATTAAATATGTAAAATGGTAAATCCTCTGATATGAATTTATGGTCAGTTCTTATAGTACAGAATCCGAATTTATCAATGAGACTTCTATACTCCTCATATGTTTCAGGTATATAAAATTGATGTACATTTAGATTTAATTTTACAATATTATTTAGACTTTCAATTTTATCAAACATTTTTAATCGCTCCTTATTTCAATTTATAAATTATCCCTCGAAAAATTGCATTTATCGTATCATAACATTGAAATCAGTTTAAGTAATTCCTTCTTATGTTTAAGTATGAAGTCTTTTGTATCATTCAAATCCCATAAATCAGAATTTGCTTTAATAAATTCATCTAAAGATTTCTCTGCATCACTAATTCTGGTTTTATTTTCTTTAACAACCTTAGTTACTAGATCATCTCTGATTTTTAAAAATTGTTTAATATCTTCTTCACTGTAAGGATATGATTTTGATTCATAAATCTCTATATATTTTATGTCTTCGCACTTTAAACTTTCAGCCTTAATAGTTACTTTCTTTTCGTCATATGAAATTCCCCATGTAACTTTGTTTCTTAACCAATAACGATCTTTATCCATTTTCTTTATCTCCTTTCTTATGTTTTGTCGTCTTAACCAATACTCCATCCTCATAAACATCAATGCCTTTAGGACTCAATACTTGAAAGTTCATTTTCATTGTTTTCATAATTTCTAATTGCATATTTGATAACCATAGTTTCTGATTCATACGATCATTAATAAATGAAATTGTCTCATATTTGTTACTATGTATTAAATTCAATAAGGTTTTTTGATATTCATGAAGTTTAATATTTGGACACATATCCTCTATAAACGCAACTGGATTGTTTTCATATTTTTCTTTAAAGTTTAACTTGTCTTGATCTGTCATAATAATCTCCTTCTTTCAATTTAGATTTTCTCAATCTATCATATTCCTTCTCAGTAATTTCAACTGCTTTATACACTTTGGAAAAATAATCCATAACTTTTCATTCTTTTTATAACTGATGCTACAAAATCCTATGATATTTTCTGATTCATCAAGTTCTTTAAAATATTTATGCATTGCTTATTTTTCACTCTCCTTATAAGGTTTATTTACCTTCCACACTAAACCACAATCACAATGTAATTTATCATAAATATCATAAATATCATTGCCTGTAATAATACCACTCACAATATGTCCACAAGAGCATATTAATGAGAAAATATGTTCTTTAATATTCATATATTGTAATTTATCAGATGAATTAGAATAATTGATATTTGTTTCTTTAAGAATTGAACATTTTTCAAATGGTTTTAATGTATTATTTATTTTATCTTCCATTGCTTTTTCTCTACCTTTTTTATACCAAAAATCTAAACTTGAACTATACATTAATTATTCCTCACTTTCTAATAAATCTAATAAATTCTCTTCTGATAATTTGACTCCATTAAGGTATGGTTCGCCATTATTGTTCCATATGACTCCAATAACTTCATGTAAATATTCCATGTCATTATCTGTAAAATTATATTTGATAAATACCTCCTTGTCCTAGAAATGTTGTGTTTCTTGTGATATTATCTTTTGATTATATCTATACTTACATACTGTCGTGTATAACAATCAATCTTTTTATATCTTTCATGTAGATAGTCTTCGAAATCTTCCATACTAAAAGCATCAAATAATGATACTGCACCATGAAATTTAAATGGATATTTTTCTTCTAATCTATCCATAAAATCTTTTAAGTCTTCTCTACCTTGTTTCATTTCGGATATTAAATTTATTGAATCTAAAAGTTTAATAGCCTCCTGCTCAACTTCTTCCCACTCTTGTCGTGTCATCATTTATATTCTTCCTTTCTTATTAAGCATTATAAAAACCAAGCTTTCTGAAATATTCCATTGTACATGGTTCTTGAACTTTGTTAAATATGTTTTCTTTCCATTCAATATACTTAAGTCTATTTTCTTCTGTTGTACCTTTGAAATCCATTTCTAAACCAAGATCATCATTTCCCCATACGGCAATACGTACAAAATTAAACTTATCTTCTTTATACTTATTTCGCAATAAAAATATTCTAACTTTATTTCCTTCATAGTTAGGACACCAATCGTCTATTGTGGTAATAAATTTTTCTACTCGGTCAACAAAATCTTCTTCTTTACATTTTCTACTCTTTTTAGGTTTTTTAATTTTCTTCATTAAATTAATCATTCCTTTCTATTCCAATAAAAGTCGAATTTTATCGGATTTTATGGTTTTGAAAGTGGCTTGGGAGTAGGGTTACAGAGGTGGAATAAATTGGAATTAGGTTAAATTATGATTATTTTATAGAATTATCTCATTTTTTAGGTAAGTAACTAAATTTAATCTATTAATATCCTGTATGATCGCTATAACCTTCCTCTTCTAATAGTCTATCAAATTCTTTACCATCTATTTCATCTAGATTTGGCCAACTTCCAAAACTATCAAAACATTGATTACAGTATAGCCACTCAAATATAACGTATCTGTGTTCATGATTAACGAAGTGAGCGTAAACTTCACCTTCACCATGACATGTTTCACATTTTGAATTAGCGTCTTCTTGCATCTAATCAACCTCTTTCAAGTATTTCCCTTTAAATGTTATTGGAATAAATTCATCTTCTTTTAGAATCTCATATCTTTTCACATATCCCAATGTATTTAAATCTAATACGTCAAAATAGTATAAATTTTCATTTTGCTTTAAAGCATCTTTAAGAGTGATTAATTGATCTGCCATATAACATATGCCACTAAGATTATATTCTTTAATCATTTCTTATTCATCCTCCTTTACATAGTTAATTCCATCTCAGATAATAATCTATTGGTCTGAGTTAAGGTTTCGCTAATTGAAGTCTTACAAGTACCTTCTGGGCTGTTAGGTAGCATTTCAGTGAGATATTTAATATATGATTCTAAGGCATTATAGATGATTGATTTCTCTTGTTTGGAAACTTCTAGTGTTGTTGTGATTTTCATTTTTATTTAACATCCTCCTCAAAAGTTGAACAATCGCAATATTTACATCCACATGGATAATTATCTTCATAGGAATCGAAATGTCTATAATAAGGATGACCACATTTGCAAACTCTATCATCTCCATAATTAGGATTGTATTTATATTTTACCTTTGTGAATTCAATATATGGTTTCAAACTATTGCTTATCAATTTTAAACTTTGTTCTGTATTATACCCAAATGTATTATTATCATATTGGATATGCCAATAGTAATACTCACCCCTCTTATGATAATTGCCAAGAATAGTACCTTTGCCATATTTATAATGTTTTACTCTATCACCTATTTCGTATTTTGGTTTTTGCAT
>Ga0209728_1001133_pt1 | contig 17426 bp, 30 predicted proteins | sample RifGroD1_FD_183997 | JGI IMG/M metagenome (GOLD analysis project Ga0209728, IMG submission 183997) | Groundwater microbial communities from Rifle, Colorado, USA - Groundwater D1 (SPAdes) (version 2) | ecosystem: Environmental > Aquatic > Deep subsurface > Groundwater | place: Rifle, Colorado... | reverse complement strand
GCCTCGATCCCACTGCCTGCCTCGATCCCACTGCCTGCCTCGATCCCACTGCCTGCCTCGATCCCACTGCCTGCCTCGATCCCACTGCCTGCCTTGATCCCACTGCCTGCCTCGATCCCCCAGCCTGCCTTGATCCCACTGCCTGCCTTGATCCCACTGCCTGCCTTGATCCCCCAGCCTGCCTTGATCCCACTGCCTGCCTCGATCCCACTGCCTGCCTCGATCCCACTGCCTGCCTCGATCCCACTGCCTGCCTCGATCCCCCAGCCTGCCTTGATCCCACTGCCTGCCTCGATCCCCCAGCCTGCCTTGATGCGTAAACTAGCTTTTATAAACCCACTCACCTTAATTAGCCCAGCAAAGAAAATGTTTCCCTCAACTTCTAAATCCCCATCGATCTCCATAACGGCATCAGTTTTGCCGACATTATCCATCAACCAGTCCGCGTAACCGCCTTGATTATCCTTAGCCAAAACATCCAGTACAGCTTGGTACTCTGCGCCCTCTGGGAAATGATCCGCGAAGTATCTTTGTCCTGCGCCGCAAGCAGATTTTTCCTTGAGATAGTCTAGGGTTATAAACATAATTCAACCTCCAATTTTTTATTAAACGGCTACCCCTCGCTGGAGTGCCATGAAGCAACCTAACGCGATGTCGACCGCTTCTTTAGTGCTTGTCCTTCGATTGAAGGCGACGCGGTTTACCTTCACGTCCGTTCTGATTAGGTCCATGACTTCGGCAAACTCGGAGTCTGTCATGGGGCCGTGGGTTGCTTCGAGGATCTTACGAAGCACCGTCCTCACTCCCTTCCTTCCTCCTCCAAGAGACTTTCGAGCATTTCCCGCACCAGTGCGATTGAGTAAGTTGAACCATCCGGCATATTGCGCATGTCGTGCAATATATTTTTAATTTCTTGCTTGGTTTCAGAGCTATCCGGTGAGCAAGTCGGGCCGTCTGGGTGTTCCTCCGTAACTCCAACAGTGTCTAGGGCCTGTATCCAGCACTCCTTGCAGTTAGCACTACTGCATTTAACAGTGACTGGTAAATCGACCACATTGGGACAAGGGACACCTTCGTCTATCGCATCCAGGACTTTCCCGAGTTGCAGTTTGAGCTTGTGGGTCTCCACTACGATTTGCTTGAATGTTTCGAGATCCGTTACCTTTGCCTCCATTTGGTGGTTCGCCACTTTCGGTTCCTCCCTCCACATATGTTCGCAGGTATTGCACATCCACTTTGAAAAATACGAGTTGAAGCATGATAGGCAACCGCATTTGGGACACAGTTTCATCGATTCCTTTCCTCCTCTTACACAATCCTCAACGGACACCAATCCGGGCCCGTCCTAGTCTCTCTCGACGGTATACGGGTCGCGCACTTCTTCCGCGCATTAGGTGCCTTCGGATGATTACAAAAGCTTTTTCCGAGGGAATGGAATATCCATGTGCAGGGCCGACACTTTGGCGTTGTCAAGGTTTTTAGGTCACCGCCGGGGGTTGGGATTGGCTTAGGACGGGGTGGGTTCCTGAGCACTATTGGGGCTAGCCTGAGGCCTTTGATCCATGTTGTTAGGGATGACTTTTTCAAGCCTTTGACCCTCCTTCCAAGAAAATATTTACAGGTTTTCCCTCCATCGTGTCGAAATGGTAGTTGTTCGGGCTTCCAATGTCGATACGAGAGGAGGTGACTACTAATGAGTAATGAAATTCCGATTGCCGCTCTTGCCTTAGAATATTTAAAGTCTAAATTCGAAATTGGGAAGGCTTTGAGGGTAAAAGACTACTACGAAAAATACCTGGAAATCTACGAAGAACTTTATGAATTAGAACGCAAGAGGAAATCTGATATTTCAACCGAAGCCGCTCGTGCTTGGCTTTCATCAGATTGATAATCTACCAGCGTATTCTGTAGCATCGTGACAAAACATTAAAATTAATTTTGCCTTGAAAACTTGGATATTCTCTTCGGTGAGAATATCCAAAATTTCGGAGGCTATTTTTTTATCCTCTTCAGTTAGTAGCCCAAAGTCTTTCCCTTTAAGTTCGATAACATCTATCAGGGCGTCAATGTTATACATCCTTTTTCACCTCCCTCCAATGCCAATGCTTTCACGCTTACCCCCACTTTCTTAAAGGCTTGTCCTCTATTTAAGGGTTTTCTCAGCCCACAGTTTCAGCGATTGGGCGTTTGCGGAGATCAGGTCAAGTGCAGCCATTACTTGATTAAATTTAGGCCGTTCTTCCATGTCGATTATTCCATCAGCCGTGATATCGATAAGAATGTCTTTGATGTGATCAATTCTTTGGAAGGACGATAAAATCTGTATGGTCAAACGGTCAAGTTCTGCAACTTCGATCTGCGGTATTGTTTGCTTACCGAGAGGACACTCCCTGGAGCAGTAATAATTTGAAAGCTCTGGAGCCTTATAAACGTGAGCCAGTAGCAACACTTCTTCAGGATATGGAATTAAAGTTCCAGCCTCAATTCGGCCTAGACGTGTTCGCTCTATTCCTGTAATTTCTGCCACACCTTCGCGGCTACTAAACATTTCATTGCTCGAAATAGCATTTATTCGCGCAATATGGAATGCATTATCTAAGCATTTAGTCGCTATTCTTGACATTTATTGCACCTTCCTTTTATGAGATACTTTAATAAGGGAATTGGTGAGTACCTAGTAAACCCACCTTTTCACAAATTAGATGTTAACTCGCCTTTTCGCGCTTTCGATCCGCGATCCATTTTAGAAAGTCACCCTTTTCAACCCTCTTTGAGAGTCCTATCTCAAAGTTCGGGATACCTCCAGCTTCTGGTTTGAGTTGAAACAACTCGTAAACGCGCCGACGGGAGATACTGAGATAATTGGCAATATTAAGCGCGGTAAGTATTTCGGGAAGATGATCAAGGGTAATACTTTGCCTTTGATTTTGAAGTTTTTCACTTATCTTCACGCAAGTTAACTCCCTTCTTTAGGACGTCTTTCCTGTCAAATCGGATTCAGGGCCACAATAAATAAGCCCTAACGGAACACCATATAATTCGATCCATATTTTCATTAAATCGTAAGGTATATTAGAGGAATCCTTTTCGTATTTCACAACAGTATCTATGTTTTTGCCAGATAATTCTGCAACTTCACTCTGATTGTACCCCTTATTCACCCTTGCAGCTCGCCACGTAATCTTGAAATCGCTATCGTGCCCGCTCACCTAACACACCTCCTTTGAGCATATATTATTCCGATTTAACAGGAATGTCAACATATAATTTTATTCAAAGCTACTATTAAATATGTCTAAAATCGGATATACTCGGAATGTAATATCATTAACTTTATTTCGGGGGGAAAGCAATGGCACGCAGTAAATATACTGAGGTCGAATTGGGTATGATCAAGGATATCTCAAATAACCTCAAGCGGATCCTACACCTTAAGGGTATCAGCCAAACTGAACTAAGTGATAAGGCTGGATTATCAACAAGTACGGTATCGGACTATTGTCTTGGAAAAACGTTAATGTCACCTGGTAATTTACAGAAAATTTCAGACGCATTAAACGTCCCTAAGTCCGATATTAATCCCACTCTCAAAAACACTCAGACTTATAAGTCCATTCCTCTTGTAGGAACGATCTGCGCGGGTGAGGGGATGTTGGCAGAACAGAATGTTGAGGATTATATTCATTATCCACTTCGAAAAAGTCCTCAACCTGATTACGCGTTGAGAGTGAAGGGTGACAGTATGATCGGAGCGGGTATTGAATCGGGAGATATAGTCTATATGCGTTATGCTCAATGGGCAGATCATAACGGTCAAATTGTTGCCGCGCTCATTAATAACGAAGAGGAGGGAACCCTAAAGCGCATTAAATGGTCGGAAGGGTCACCTCATATCCAATTGGTGCCCGAAAACAGCAAACACAAGACCATTGAAGCACTTCCAAGCCAAGTACGTATTTGCGGCGTTTATATGGGTTACTTTAGACCGGAAAATCACCAAAGTAGCAACTAAAGGAGGATATTCATGGAGGGTCATTTTTTTAAGCCTAATTGCAAATGTCCCAAGGATGCTAAAAAGTGTACGTGCGGAGCCACTTGGTCATATATTGTCGACGTTGGTATTAATCCTAAAAATGGGAGACGCAGACAGGATAAAAAGGGTGGCTTTAAGACTAAGAAAGAAGCTCAATCAGCTTGTTCTAAGGTCATAAATAAAGTAGAGTCCGGTTCCTACGTTCAAGATTCTAATATAACATTTGAGGAATTTTCAACCGAGTGGCTTGAATATTATAAGAATTTAGAAGAGGTTAAGGAAAGCACAGTAAGAGTAAGGAAGCATGAAATAGGCAGACTTCTCCCACATCTCGCAAAGCTAAAATTAAAAGATATATCCCGAAAAAAATACCAAGAAACATTAAACAAACTTAAGGAAGAAAATTTTTCTAAATCCTCAATTGGGGGAGCGCATGTGGTGGGGAAAATGATATTTAAAAGAGCTATAGAACTTGAGTTAATTAGTAACAACCCCACGCAATATGCATCTATACCGAAAAAAACAAAAACAGTGGAGGAGTTAGAGGAGGAAGAGGAGGTTGCCAAATATCTAGAGAAGGAAGAATTGTCTCTTTTCCTATCTACAACCAAGGAAAGGGGGCTAGATAAGGATTATCTTGTTTTTTTAGTATTGGCCTATACAGGCATTAGGGCAGGAGAATTATGTGCTCTAAAATGGAAAGATATTGACTTTAAGGAGCGCACGATCAGCATCACAAAAACGCTCTATAATCCAAAAAACAATACGACAAAATATAAGTTGTTGCCTCCTAAAACGAAAACATCTAGGAGAAAAATAGATATCGATCCTGTCGTTATTGTAGAACTAGAAAAGCACAAAGCGCAGCAGAATATAATTAAAATGGAAAATAGGAACACGTATCATGATAAGGATTTTATATTTACGAAAGAGAGGGACCATCTTGGTTATCCGGAGATCATAAGAACTGTGGCAAACAGAATGCTCAGGATACTGAAGTTATCAAAATTAAACGAAAGCCTGACCCCGCATTCTCTAAGGCATACCCATACCTCTCTTTTAGCAGAAGCCGGCACAAGCCTCCCGGAAATAATGGAACGTCTCGGCCATAAAGACGACAAGACAACAAGGTTTGTTTATATGCACACTACAAAAGCTATGAAAAAGGAGACTTCTCAAAAGTTCAGCGAACTCATGAAAGGTCTCTAACGTTTTTCCATATTGGAAGCAATATGGAATATATTTTAGTTGATTGCGTTACCTTTTCGTTACCTTCGGGGGTTTCCAAGCCATTATATAGCCTTCAATCGACTGGTACAGGCTCATCTTATGTATTTATTTGAGGAATCGAATATATTCCTTTCCCGCATTTTATAGGTAGGAATATATTTAACAATGCATAATGGTAGTGCGTGATTTAGGGTTTTTCGCATTTATTTACATTTTTTTACTGCAATCCATTTAACTCTAAATCACGCTATATTTTAAGATTGCGTTACTAAAATGTTACCTTTGCAATCTCTCGATTGTGTTTGATGCAATCTGTTTCTGACCCGATAAAGATGTCGTCGAGAGAAACGCCATAAAAGGTTTGAATGTTTTCCAATAAATTATATGTTATCCGACAAGGATCAATTTCCAGTTCGTTTATTGTCTCTATTGATACCCCGCAATATTCCGCGACCTCTTCCATTGAGTAACCATGTGAGATCCTGACACTACGTAACGTATTTTGAAACATCTTTATCCTCCCTAAATTCCACTTGCTTAAGAAGGGTAATATTGGATATAATTAGAATATAAGAAACCCCCTTCTTCGGAAGTGTGTTCTTTAGTAAGGAAGTCCGAAAACTCTTGTCGGGGAAGATCGGGCTTCCTTGTTTATTTCCTACTTTGTTTCGATTTTTTCTCAGTCGGTATTTTTAGCGACTGAGCTATCAATCCGTCTTCCCCTACTGAAACCTTGAATCTCTCGCCGTTGAACTGAAACATTTCCCCGGCTAAAAGGCCCGATTCATCCAATCCTGATACCATGCTGATCTTGCGTCTACTCCATGTCTCGCCCTCGTCATCGCTGACCTTAACTTCAACCAGCGCATTGGCCTCATCGAGAAATTCATTCTTGAACTGATCTTCGTTTTTACTTACTTTTGTTCCCAAAATATAAACCCTCCCCAAGAACGTCTATTGCCTTATTATTAGAACACACGTTCCATATAAGGTTCAAGGGGTAATTTGTCGAAGGCTAATTAATTATCCCAGCTCCTCGTATAGTTCTCTTACTTCAACCCCTAGTGCCCTCGCTATTATTGCTACAGTTTTGATTTTAGGTTGCTGATCCCCCTCCTCAATAGCCGCGATGTACCCCTTGCTTAACCTGGTCTCTCCGGCCAGGTCCTTTTGTGTCCAACCCATCTCCTTCCGAAGCTGTGCAATCCTTTTTCCTACCATGATGCCATTCCCCTGATGCTACCTTTAAGTCTATACTTGAAACCATGTCGAATTCGGTCATAAAGACTCCTGAGAAAACTACATAGTTTGCGCTAAATATACTAATTAATCGACACTAACGATTAATATTATAGTCTTATTGACTATAAATAGACTAATAAATACTCTCATCCACGATAGAAGGATTTAGGAATTCTTTGCTGAATGATTTTTCTATGGTGGTGGAGTAATGAATTTAGCTGACAATCGCATCCAATGGGTGCTGGATAAACGTGGCATGACACAACAAGATCTAGCCGATATAATCGGAATGTACCAAAGTGATGTTAACGACATAATTAAGGGAAGGAAAAAGCGCCTAACCTTGGTAAGGGCTGCAACAATTGCAACGGAACTCGGTTATCCCATAGAGTTTCTTTGGCCTGGCTTGTTTAAGTAGGTCTTTTTTTATGAAATTTTTTATAACTTTTAGGACCATTTTATAGCGTTAATAACTATAAGATAAACTTATTTTATAGTTATTGGCAGGAATTTCCATTAGTATATTGAATATAGTATTAGGTGATGACATGAATCGAATTATTCAAATACTCGAAGAAAACAAACAGGGGCACCGAGAACCTTCGTCTCAAAGGAAACTTGCTCGTATTTGCGGTGTCCCACAGCCAGAAATAAGCAGAATCGCAAACGAAAAGGTCAAAGATATTGAATTAAAAACGGCTGCAAGAATCGCGAGAGGGTTAGGTAGGTCAATCGAATATGTTTTTCCGGACTATTGAGTGTCCGGAATTTTTTTATTTATATAATGATATACGTACGCACATAATGATGCGCCTACCTACATATATATTCAACAGGTAATTTGTGACACAAGCGAAACACACTAGATCCACACACGACCCCCACTTGAGACGCAGGAGGTACACACATGAGCGACATAACAATCCTACGAGCAAGACTCCGAAGGAGAGACAAGGACATCCAGCAAGCAGTAAAACGACTGAATTTAGAGGAGGGAGAAATGGCTGATATGGTTAGGGATGGATTCCGGAAGGTGTTGACGGAGATGGGTGCTATGGGTAAGTCTCCGGAACCCATAACCCCGGATGCGGCCCGGCTGGTGGCTCGGGAGTTGATGTTAAGCATTACGAAAAGGAGTTGATTACGTGGTGGCGACAAAGGCAGATATCATCGGCCTATTCTCGGACACAATTGTCCAAATCGGAAGGTTCGCGTTAAGGCATATCCCCAGGTGCAGGGATTCGCACCCAGGTCGTATCATGCTGAGTTGGAAGAGAAACGACGTATGCACTGAAACGAAGGAACGCGGCAAGGACTACGTAACCAAGGAATATCCTCGCTTAGTCGAAAAGACATGGAAGGGCCATAACCGAGTGCTCAGATATAAAATACCAACCGGATTGAGCCATTCCAAGGTTATAAAGTCAATAAACGATATTGAATTCGATCTTAAGTCTGAAGTCCTGTTCAAGCTTCTAGAGAACGATCCCAAGGCCCACTTTAGCTTCACGATTCTCTCAGGGCATCTACTCGACCTCATAAACTACGCTAACGAGGCTGAGATTAAGCCTGAGGGTAAGGAGTTCGGCAAGGGCCTATGGATACCCCTCGGATGGTCAAGGCGTGGCCTAGAACAGCTAAATTTAGCATCGTCGAATAGCCCACACCTCATGATCGGAGGGGCTACAGGAGGCGGTAAGAGTATTCTTGGAAGATTGATTTTAGCGGCTCTGCATATGCGCTACAACAGGGATGCATGTCGTCTTTGGCTATGTGACCTTAAGCATGGCAATGGGACAGCAAGGCTAGGGAAAAACCCTCTCCTTGTAGATAGAACTATTTCCGACTCGGAAGAAGTAGAACAAATGATGGATGACTTATCGGTGATTATTAGTGAACGTTATGAGCTATTTAAAGAGCACGAGTGTGACGATCTGGCAGCCTATAACGAGGAATATCCCGAGAAACGTTTACCTCGTATCGTGGTCTATTTCGACGAGTTGACCAAGTTGGAGGGCAAGGAATACAAGGTAGCCAGGGAGAAAATGACGAAGGTTACGGGCGAATCTCGTGGCTCTGGAGTACATTTCATAATCTCTTGTCACAGGCCAACAGCTAACCTGATTAGTGGCACCATGAAAAATAACTTCAGTGCGGTTGTAGCGTTTCGGTGTAATGCTGTTTCGGCCCGGGTGTTGCTAGGGGAGGATCCAGAAGACTACAAAGCGGCCGGTATGATCGACCAAGATGTTGAGGGCAGAGCATTATTTTCGTTCAAGGACCAAGTTCTTATTCAGGTTCCTTTTATTGATAACAAGATGATTAGGGATATTATGTCGAACTACCAGAAAGCGGTAATTAAAGGAAAGGTTGAGCCAGTGATACAAGCCGTAGTTTCCACGAGGGTGTCCGAACACTCACTCGACCATTCACTCAACCATACCTTCGACCACCCCTAGTGATTGTACACAACGATTTTATGCGCTTTGTGGGCCTGTTTAGTCATGCTTCTGGGTCCGTAAAGTGCCATCCTTCCGCTATTTCATTTCTTATTCTTTTTTATATATTTAGCGAGGTGGCGAATGTGAATTTAGTGGCGTACGGAAAGCAACGTGATGAAAGAATTTTAGAGTTGGTGCAGCATGGGACGGCGTTCAGAAGGGATCAAATTGAGCGTATCATTTTCAGGCAGAAAGATGGCAAGCGCAAAGCCCAACTAAGACTTCAAATACTGGCCGACTCAGGACGCATTAAAAAGATTGTTCGAAGTCCCCACGAACCGACTATTTATTGCCTTAAGAAACCACGTAACATTGATCATTTCTTGATTATCAACGAGGTATATTGTGCCATCATGTCCCAAAAGAAATCTTGGCATATCGTAAAATGGCAATGGTCTTATCCCCTTATGGGAGGTAAGGTCTGGGCCGATGCAATGATCGATATTTACGATCAAATGAACAAGCGAAGGCATGTTATCTTTGTCGAAGTAGAACGGTACGCTGACCGGAAATTTGAGAAAGACACAAAGTACCAGGCCATATCTAAGATGGATTGGACAAATGAAGAATGGGCAATCAGGGAGCCCACTAGAATATTATTTCCGGCAATATTGGTTGTCACTGAATGCAATCTGAAAGTTAATAGCGAGATGGACTTCTTTGTCGCATCACTTGATCAGATTAAGAAAGACATCTATTCAATTATCTTGAAGAGGTGAGCTTATGCAAGCAAAAGACCGTATCCATAGTTTTCTTGACGCCTTTAGCCATGCTGCACGCATCACCGACTTCTATGAAGGTGCTTGCCACGGCTTTAAGATAGCACTAGCGAGTATAGAAATGGAGGAAAAAGAACATGAGCAAGCTAGGGAAAACAACCACAAAGGCAACCTTTGGGATACTAAATCTAGTCATGAAACCCGTCTACGAGCAGATGAAAAAAGAGAGGAAAGAAGAAGTCAAAAGATGGAACAAGTCTCTAGATATAGCATCTCAAGACGCAATGGCAGAGGCTAGGAGATTCGAAGTACACCAGCCTTTCGACGCAATAATTCACCAGCACAAGTTATGGTGATGTCGCAAAACCATTAATCCTGTCGAGTTGCAGGAAAACCCTCATCTGTGCGGAACTTATCCCTGAAATTAATTTAAGAAGGAGAGTGGTCAGTTTGTTTAAGAAAATCCTAATCGCTATTATCGCCATCGTGGTTATTGGAGGTATCGCATCTGCGTCCGGGGACGACGAAAAAGCCTCTACCCCAACGTCATCCCAGTCCGCGCCTGCACAACCCGAGAAGCCAAAGGAACCGCCAATGATTGTAACGGCAGACAAACTTGTTGAAGACTTGAAGGCCAATGCGCTGAATGCGAGCGAAACGTACAAAGGTAAATATGTTGAAGTGACCGGTCAACTATCCAATATCGACAGTGGTGGAAAGTATTTTTCGATTGCTCCCATGGACGGCAGTTTTTCCATGACCAATATTATGTGTAACATTACTCAAGAACAAAAATCTACCGTATCAAAATTTACGAGCAAACAGAAAGTAACCATGATAGGAACCATAACTGATGTTGGAGAAGTAATGGGTTACACCATAAAAGTCGAAAGCATTAAATAAAAGAAAGGAGTCATGCTAAAATGAAAAAAATCGCCTACTTGTTATCCGTTGGCCTTATACTTACACTGGTTGGGTGTGGATCTGCGGCACCCGCAAAGGAGACACCTGCACCGACATCTTCAACGACGACTCCTGCGTCTGCCCCGGCTCCGAAATCTACACCAGCTCCTGAAAAGAAATGGGTAGTAACGAATTCGTGGACCGGAAATGGAGCCAAGGATACTGAAAACATTACAGTCACAAAAGACACACGTATAAACTGGGAAACAACTGACGCTCAGGGTATTTTCCAGATTTACGTGCAGGATAGCAATGGTGTGCCAGCAGCAGTTGCCGCCAACGTGCAGGGCATTGGCAAGGATGTATCATACTTACACATAACTCCCGGTCAATACTCACTTAAGGTTAATACGGCCCTTACGCCATGGAAGATAACTGTTGAGCAACTGCGGTAACCTAGTATTAGAGATAGCCCCCGGCACGAAACCGAGGGCTATCTCTTTGAAAGGATTGATCCCATGCCAACCCCATTCCTCCTCCCCAACACTCTCCTCTTTCTGATGCTCTGGCTCCTGTCCCTCATCCTCTTCTGCGGCATAGTCAGGGCGGCCGTCCGGAATGGAGTACGACAGGCAAATGCGGGGTTGATCGAGTCGATGAAGGAGATTGAGAAGGCAGTTTACGGACTGAAGAAGGCGAAGGAATAACGAATGGTCCCTGGCGAAAGCTAGGGGCTGTTTTGTTTGTAGATAATTATATTTATATTTTGATTAAAATGCACTAAAATCATGTTGACACACCTATTTGATTCTGGTATACTTATATCAAGATAAAAAAACGAAAGCGAGGAAATAAAAATGAAAAAACTTTCTCATGTGTCAGGATTCGTCTATAGCCAAAGCAGTGACCATAACCACTCATTCGGGGCATACACCGAATTAAAGGTGTTCGGAGAGATAACATTAGAAGAATGCCAGGCTATCCATGGTAGGCTTAAGGAAAAATTATTAAAAGGGGATGAGTACTTAAAATCGTTCAACATAGATCTATCGGATTTTAACGAGTACAACGAGAATGGAACTGCGGTATACGCAAGTGAGGAAAACCCTTTTGCTAGAAACGGTTCAAAGAAAGAAGCTCGTTACTCTGTTCAGCATAACAGATTGAGGATTTATGTAAATGGATCTCCGATATTTGAAAATGATAATGGGATTATATGTGATGATGAAGTGGCACTTTGCGACTGCTTGCGCTAAACCAAGAACGGGAGGTTGATAACTGATTTTCAGCCTCCCTCTTAAGGAGAGTCATAAATGAAGGCTTATCTTGAAATTGAGTTATTTGGCGATGATGTTCGGCAATTAAGCAAGATTTGCACCAATATCACAAACGAAATTATTCCTGGTTTAGGGGATGCCACATTTGGCGGTATGCCTTCTTCGGGATGGGTTGCCGAAATTACAGGATTTGACCCGAAATATAAATACCTACGTAAATTCTTAAAGTGCAAAAAGGAATATTCAAGATCTAATTCCAAAGGTTCGAGAGGAATCATGGCTGAATATATCCTAGAATCTGGACGCATATACCAAGTGAAAAGTCAAACATCTTGGAAAAACACGGATAAGTATTTTTGTATCGTAAGTGACGATGGCGATATTGTTAAAATAACTGAGGATACCGTCTCAGCCAAGCTTAAGAGTTTAGGAATCGAGACCTATAGACAGGGATTAAATCGCGCAACAACTTCAAGCCAAACCTATTACGCAGCCTTAAATATGACGGTCGTTGGCGGTTTAACCGATGAACAAAGAAAGCTTATTTCAAAAAGAATGGATGTCGATGTATCGATAATTACTAAACACTTAAGAATGCTCTGTGAGAGAATGAGTATCGATGACCTTGTGGAATCGCTACAGAATGGGAATTTCAAGTACTCTTCAACTAACAATACTCATCATAATTTATGGAAATCATTCACAGAAGCACTGGATGACTATAACTATTGTGCCGACATTGTAAAAGTAGATAAAGTAAAAACTAAAACCTTAGTCAAGGGGGTTGAATTATGGCTAAAAAACCGCTCGGAATCGACGTCCTTACTGCAGCAAGGGAACGAATAGCCTATACTTTTGATAACTTCCCGCGCATCTATGTAAGCTTTAGTGGTGGTAAGGATAGCAGCGTCATGTTCCACCTAGTTATAGATGAAGCTATTAAGCGTAACCGAAAAGTAGGTGTGCTGTTTGTCGATTGGGAAGCTCAGTACAATGCGACAATTGAGCACATTACGCATATGATCGATCTTTACAAAGATCATATTGAGTTATACTGGATAACGCTCCCCCTTCTTACTACTAATGCAGTTAGTATGTACGAGCCAGAGTGGATATGTTGGGAACGCGGTAAAGAATGGGTTCGGGAGTTACCTAGATTCAGTATATCTAATTATGGTTATTTTGATTTTTACACTTACGGTATGACGTTTGAGGAGTTTGTTCCTGCTTTTGGTCAGTGGTACGGCAAAGGGAAATTAACCGCTTGCTTTGTAGGAATAAGGTCCGATGAGTCTCTTAATCGGTATCGTACCATAGTGAGAGATAAGTCTAAATTTGAGGACAAAGGGTTTACGACATGGATGGGCAAGGGCGCTTATAACGTCTACCCAATATACGACTGGAAAGTGCAGGACATATGGGTATACAACGCTAAATTTAATAAACCTTATAATCCGATTTACGACCGGATGCATCAAGCTGGAGTTTCTATTCATCAGATGAGGATTTGCGAGCCTTATGGAGACGAGCAACGCAAAGGATTGTGGCTATATCACATCCTGGAACCAGATACATGGGGGAAACTTGTGGCGCGTGTCAACGGGGCTAATCAAGGGGCTTTGTATGCAAAAGAGTCCGGGAATATTCTTGGAAATATTAAAGTATCTAAACCGGAAGGCCATACGTGGGAAAGCTTTGCAATGTTACTATTGGGGTCAATGCCCACGACAACCTCGGAGCACTATAAAAATAAGATTGCCGTATATCTTAAGTGGTACTCTGACCGTGGCTATAGCAGGGGAATTCCTGATTACTTACAAGGAGATACGGGATCGCAAGATATGCCGAGCTGGAGACGTATATGTAAGGTCCTTTTACGTAACGACTACTGGTGTAAAGGTTTGTGTTTCAGCCCAACAAAATCGGCAGCATACGATAAGTATCAAAAATTGATGAAACGGAGGCGGCAACAGTGGGGGATTTTTCGATAATCAAGCTATATAATAGCGATCAAAATTTTTATCCTTTAATCGGACCGTTTTTATCTCGAAGGGAAATAGTAAAAGAATTTGGTTGGCACGTTTGGGATGAGGATAACAAAGTTTGGTTTGTTGCATTAGGCGAGAAAGGTAATGTTTTAGGTTTTACGGCAGTAGTTGATAATGGGAAAACCGCGATATTTGACTCCTCATATGTGATCCCTGAACAGCGCAGGAAGGGTGTATACACCAAACTTTTTGATACCGCTTATATTTATGCGACCAATACATTTAGCAAGATTACAGCGTTGTCTACGGGAAAAACCATTGAGATATACAAAAATCACGGATTTAACGAAGTGCGTAAACTTAAACACGATACAAAAATGGAATGGAGGAAACCATGATTATAGATGTTGCGGATATTGCAAACCTTCCTATTGATGAACGCATAGCTAAGATCAATGAAATCAAGCTTGCACTGCACGAGATAAGTCCATTTAAGGACGACCCCGTCGACTGCGTTATATGGGTGCCATCAGCGCAAGTGCAGGCCAATGACTATAACCCGAATGCCGTCGCTCCCCCTGAAATGAAGCTATTACAGCACAGTATCAGTGAAGACGGTTACACGCAACCCATAGTTAGTTTTTGGGATGAAGACCACTATGAGGTTGTAGATGGATTTCACAGAAACAGAGTTGGCAAGGAATGCGAGGATGTTCGTAATCGCGTACATGGCTATCTACCAGTTACGATTATAAACTCAAATAGGCTGGATAAGGGTGACCGAATAGCTTCAACCATCAGGCATAATCGAGCCAGGGGTAAGCATGCAGTAACTGCCATGAGTGATATAATTTTAGAATTGTCGCGCAGAAACTGGAACGATAGCAAGATATCCAAGGAGTTAGGCATGGAACCAGACGAAGTCCTTAGACTTAAGCAGATCACTGGCTTGGCGGAATTATTTGCGAATAATGAATTCTCGGAGGCTTGGGAATAAATATGGATTTGCAAGAAGAAAAAAAGCACGGAGGTTTGCGCCCAGGAGCAGGACGCAAACCGACCGGAAGAAAAAAGTTGATAGTCTATGTCACCGATGAAGAGGCTGTTGCCATTAAAGATCTGATAGAAAAGATGAGGAAAGATGGATAACACCTGCTCTATCTGCGGCAAACCCAAAGGCCGAAACAAGATCACTTGCTCAATGACCTGCTACGCAAAATGGAAAACTCAGCATAAAACCTGTGTTGTATGTGGTGTGATCTTTTGTGATCCGCAAAGCAATCCAACAAAAACTTGTAGTCCAGCTTGCTCTAAAAAACATCGTCAAGATCTGTATGAGGCAGGGGTTAATACTGCCGCCTTAGTAAAGGCCCACGAAATGCTACCTCTCCGTCCATTGACCGGGCGATTCGACACACATGTTAACGCTAGAGATTGGGTTATCCAGTCCCCTGATGGGCAAATATACGAGTGTCGTAATCTCAAGCTCTGGCTTAGGGAGCACGCTGAGCTGCTGGATGGCACGGTAAAGCAGGCGTGGGACGGAATATCTAAGATAAAATATACCATGCAGGGGAAACGCAAAAACCCGAGCCATCAATGGAAGGGGTGGAAATTGATTAGCTGGGGAAAAGATTGAATTAAACGCAAAAAGCCCTCCCACCTTTAATTGGCAGGAGGGCTTTCGTTATGTTAACCTTGCGCGATAGGAGCGACTTGGTCATTATCGGTGGATGTGCTGGGCTGTGGTGTAATAATTGGAGGACTAACGTCAGTCACTTGTGCTTTATCTATAATGGGCTCAAATGTATTGAGGGTAACGGGTATAGGTTCCGCTGAACTAGGTTGACTAATATTGTGTGTCCCGGCTGCAGTGATGGCGATCAAAAAAGAATTCAGCACGGCTAACCCAATCGCTTCAGTCGTGAAGTTCTGCGCTACGTACAGCGTGAAAAGTTGGATCGACAGAGCGAATCCCACAGCTAAGAGCCGGATCCACCAGTCACTAAGGTATTTCTGGATAGGCTCCTTGAAAAATTGGACTAAGAGATACGTCACGGCCACGAGGCCAGCAAAAGACCCGAGGTATGGCGTGGTGAATAAATCACTAGGCATTATGAGTCATCTCCTTTTTTCAAATTGGCAAGCGCTTGCGAATTTAGTTACAGCGTTTTGGCGTATTGAGCCGCCTTGATAGCCGTATCCTCGGCATGTAAACCACAGCAATTTGTAGCACCTGGGATATTCAGCTCTGCTCCACCAACAATTACAGGATGCTCGCAATTTTCAATATCCTTATGGATATTGGTGTTAACACCGTCTCTACAATACATAGCGCACCCACCTAATTTCCTAGAGATGATACGGGCACTAGAAAAGTCTGTGTCAGTAAAGTAAACCACTGCATGATCCATTATAATTTCTTCTCCTTCCAAATCTTTAAATAGTCGATCCCACGGAAATCCTGCGCCTGGGCAATTAGCCTTGTTAATTGAGTCGATCCGGTAATGGCCAATGATGCTATCCCGGGTAACAGGTATGCCTAACGTCTCAATCAGCCACCGATGCAGGGCCAATGTCGCCTGGTACTGCGCTTCGGGCATTACGTCTCCGGTGTACCCTTCGTGCTCGATGCTCACCGTGTAATAGTTTGGGTTTACTCCTTGCACCAGCAAAGGCCAGTCCGGTTTATTGACTCCACCATTTGCCCATGCAGGATTATCTAGGCTGACATACTGATGTATTTCGCCATTCTTACCTACGCCGAAGTGTGAGCTAACTATGCTTGCCGGATTAGCGAACCATGAGTCTGTACCTGTCAATGTCCCCTGCATGATGTGGTTGACGATTGCTATGGTTTTCAGCTTTTTTGACGCCACGCTGAAATGGGGAGATCCAATCCATTTAATGTTAGGTTTACTCACGGTATCATCCTCCCTACTTAAAAATAGCCAGCGCCCCGATGCCGGCAACAATAACGGCCCCGACGATTGTACGCCAGAGCCACGTTAGGTTTGCTTCAAGTTTGTCAATACGATGGGTGTTAGACTTCGACCTGGATTCCGTCTCTACGCCTGTTTTTTCGATACCGTCAACCTTTTTTCCTAAGTCGGCTTGGGCATCCTGTTTTGTTTCGATCCTTACTAATCGCTCGCGTATATCATTCAGTACATCTTGCGGGTCCACTTAGCACCTCTTTCTGGCTTATCGCCGTCCTTTCGTTGCTACCCATAAAAAATAACCGCTATTGCGCGGATGTACGATAAGTTCCAGGTCGGCTAAAAGCGTTAGGCACCCAAACGAGGGTGCCTTTTATTTTGCATTCCTTACAATAAATATTCCAAAAAATATTCCCCTTTTTCGAACAAAAATATTCCCTGGTTCGCTTTTGCAGTCTTTAGCGAAGATTAGTGAACCATTAACACAGAAGAACTCCCCGCCACTAAATCAAACCATACAGTTTTTACTCCATTTGTGTAAGAACTGAATACATCGGCTCCATTTAGCAATCTAACAACGGTTGGATCAGAGTC
>Ga0209728_1001132_pt1 | contig 17453 bp, 29 predicted proteins | sample RifGroD1_FD_183997 | JGI IMG/M metagenome (GOLD analysis project Ga0209728, IMG submission 183997) | Groundwater microbial communities from Rifle, Colorado, USA - Groundwater D1 (SPAdes) (version 2) | ecosystem: Environmental > Aquatic > Deep subsurface > Groundwater | place: Rifle, Colorado... | reverse complement strand
AGTATTAATAACCAATGCTAAGTTGATGCAGGTAGGAATTTCTCTTGTATTTATTCCGACATATATAAATTTTATGCCCAGTTATCAAGTTAATATTGTTAGTCAGTCAAATAGAAGGGGATATAGAATTATCAGTGTATTAGAAAATAGAATTTATCATTTGTATTACACTAATTCATGTGAGAATGGGATCATTAAAAGATTTCAGCGTAAGATGGCTGAGAGTAAAGCTATTGTCGGTCAATTTAACGTTTGTTTAGAAGATGATGAAAGTATAAGAACTGCTAGTAAATTAGGTGAAAAGATTAACGAAGGAATATGTGTAAAGTAAAAAATAAAATATTGACATTTATAATCAAATAGGGTATTATTAGTATATGGATAATAAATAAAAAGAGCAAAGGAGAAACACATAAATGAAAAAGTTACTCGCTTTATCAATTATTCCAATTCTAATATTATCGGGCTGTGGTACAAAATCTAATCAAATCCAAAAAACCTCAAACGCAACAATCTCAAGATCAAGATGATGAAGAAATAAGTTGGTTTGAAGATGAAGTTTTGGATATGGATGACTGGGGAGAAAGTAAACATAAGAAAGTCAAACCTAAGACATCTACAAGTCAACCTAGTGTGACAAAACCATCTGTTGGTAGTAAATCACCTACAGTTAAATCTAAACCTAACACAACGAAAAAGAAGAGTTGAGGATATAAATATAATTAGTTTAAAATATTGAATGGGAGGAAAATACATATGAAGTACAGAGAAGGAGATAAAGTTGAAATCATTGATCAGTTTTCTGAATTTTATAAAAAGAAAGGTTATGTAATGACAAAACAAAAAGTCAATGATAAAGTATGGGTTGCTTTTAGACCTGCTAAATCTAGTGGACATGGTTTTGAGCTAGAACAAATAAAACTTATAAAAAGTTCTATCAAAGGGAAAGAAGTTGAACCTTCGGGATGTTGTGTATCAAGCACTGGTTACATATCAGCAAATGTATTGCTTGAAGAATGTCCAATAAAAAGAGAAATTGGGCAACATGAAGATTTTGTAAATATGAACTTTAAAGAAAAGGTTAAAGTTTGTACTTGTATAAGTTCTAATTACTCTTGGGGTGTACCAAATTGTGAACATTATAAAGGTCTTAGGGAAGTAACTCGTGGTGGAAGAAAAGTATGGAGAGTATTTTGTGATGCTGTAGAAGTGGAAAGGAGGTGAGAAATAATTAAATTATACACTCAAGAAGTTACTCATTGCCTAAACTGCCCAAATATCTTTTCAATGCACACTAAAACCAAAACTGGAAAACATATCAGTGAGTATAGATGTAAAATTGTAGGAAATACGAATTGGAAATTCATACATATGCAAACTGAAGGTAATTATTTTCCAGAATGGTGTCCACTAGAAGATATTGAAGATGAATCATTTTGTAATTGTAATACTCGAATAGAAAATTAATAAGGAAAGGGAGAGTGAAATAAATGATTTCCAAGAAACAATATTGTGAATTAGTTATCGAAGATTTTTGCAATAGCGAAGAAATAAATAGAGAAGAATTAAAAGAAGGTGATATTTATAAAAGTTCATGTTTAGGGGTTGCTATGGAATATTTAGGATATATTAAAGATCCAAGTAATCTTGAATATATCTCAACTAGAGCAGGAATTGCAGATACATATGTTAATGCAGAAGAAAGAGTTATTAATATGTTAACAGTTAGGGATATGTTGAGTTTATTGCCTGATGAAGTTGAAAATCAGTGGGAATGGTAATTTAAAAAGGAGAGTGTTTGGAAGGAGGTTAGATCACAATGAAAGGTTATTCAATAAATGACAATGTAGTTAAGGAACTTGCTAAAGAATATAAGATGCCATTAGAGGATGCACAGAGATATATGAATGATACCTTAAAATATAATGAAGTGAGTTTAATAACTTGTGTAAATTGCAACATAATCAATTGTGAAGAATGTTGTGATAAATGGCATATAAATTATAAGAACTTGGTTCTAGAATAAAAAGTCGAATTTATTGGAGGTGAATTATGAAATTACAAATTACAGAAGACCAGTTATTAGAACTTACAGAAGTAAAAATGTCTAATTTACATAATTATTGGTTTGAATATAAACTACGTATGAAAAATGAAAAATGTGTTTTAGTTAACGATTTTTACTTGCCCCTTCTTAATATTGGTGAAATGATTGAGTTAATAGAGTTTTGTCTTAAAGAGTCAATTAATATTAAATGTGAAGAAATTGATAATCAAGGCGAAAAGAAATATCTTATTACTCAATTTCAAGGAATGTTATATTGGCAAGTGTATACAATGGAATTATGTGATGCATTGTGGTTTTGTGTACAATCTGAACTATAATACCAAGGAAAAATTAGATTTCTGGGAATGGAAAGGAGATTGAATAATATGGGACAATTTAGCATTGAAACACATATAAATGATTTTATTGATGGCAAGTACGCTGTTAATTGCAAAACTGAAGAATTAGCAAATGAATTTTTAAATTATTGTAGTAAATTAGGTATAACGTGGTGTACAGACAGAGAATTAATAAACTGGAATGAATGGGGAAAATATAAAGAAGAAACAAGTTTTCATAAAAATAAATATGGGTTGGAATTTGGTTCTTCTAGTTTTTATAAAAAGGAATCTGACTATATTGTTATAGAATTTACAGGATTAGAAGATAAGTTTATCCTTGTAGATAAACCAAAACATCCTAAACCACCATTAGGGGCAATGCCAAAAAATATCTTTGAATTACAAAGAGTTCAAGAATTGTGCAGAGCGTTATACGAGCGTAGTATATTTGAAGAAGTAGATTACAATCTTATGATTAAATGGAGTGAGGAACTGAATGACAGGTTATATGGTTTGAAAGGAGATAGGGAATTTGACTTGTTGGGTATTTTATAAATATAAAGATCAATTAAGTGGAACTATGGCAATGAAATTCACTGGCGATACATATGCAGAAATAGAGCAAGATGCTAAAGAATGGGTAGGTAGTAGGGATGATATTGAAGTAATTGATGTGGCAGAAACAGTATATGAAAATATAGAGGAGGAAAATAATTAATGAAAAGCATTTTTAAGGGCAAAAACATTCAAAAGGCATATAAGTTTGAAAGTTACTCAAGTTATCGATATAATAAAATTCCTTACATTATAATAGTTGATGATATTGAAAGTTATGAAACTATTTTAGAGACAGAATTGGATAAACCACCTCTTAATAAAGGAGATCAATTTTACTTAGTAAAAGAAGATAAAATTGTAAACATTGAAAAAGCATTGCGTGGAACAGATAATGTAATGGTTTATTTAACAGATGTTGTTTTAAGCACAAAAGAAGAGACAGATGAATCTCTTAAAGAAGCAATCAACAAAAGAGATAAGTATTTATTTGATACGGAAAGATATAATAAGGATTCTATTAAAAAACAAGAGATTGAAGATTATAAAAGAAAATATAGAAATGCTTTCTTTTTTGTAAGATGGTTTATGAAAAAACCAGAGTAGGTTTATATTATATATGAAAAGAGGTGAACAAATGCTTAGACCAGAAAATTATTTAAAAGTAATTGAGAAACTAAACGAAGAAATATTGGAGTCTGATAAACTATTTGAAAATGAAGGGATATGCTTTACATATGGTTCATCTGGATATGTTGATTGGATTTGTTTTTTGGAACATACCTTATTCAATAGTGAAATGGATGAAGTTTATAGTGAAGAGCATCTAGAGAATTTTATTCGTGGACAAATGAACATATTAGTAACTGCTTTAAATAAATGGAATAATTATGCTTCAAATTAAGCTTTAAAAAGAGGGAGTAATAAAAATGAAAAATAAAAGAATATTGGCAACTGCATTATGTACAGTTTTGTTATCAGTTACTCTTACTGGTTGTGGTCAAACTGAGGCAGAAAAAGTATCTTATAACCTATCAATAGAAGCAGATAATTTCAATGTTGTACGTCAACTTACGGTAATTGATTGTATCACAGGTGATGTATTATTTCAGATGACAGGAAGAATATCAATTAATGCTGACAGAGAAGATAATCAACTCGAAGTAACAGTAGAAGATGAGAATGGTGGTTATCAAAAACACTTTATTGGTTTATCAGATAATGTAACGTATGTTGTTGAACAATTAAGAAGCAAAAATGTTGATAAATACAAATACACATTGAATTATAATCCTAAAATGTGGATTCCGATTACTGTGGATAAGATTGATTAGTAAATGTTATTTAATTAAGAAAGGATGATAAAAATGGTAGTATCATGTAAATTTGATGATATTGATGTTCAAATAATCAAAATTGATAAAACACAAACTGAAAAAAACTTTCAATGGTAGAACAATAGTATATGGAACAATTGAGGTAAAACCAGATGGTGAAGAAAGTTTTCTTGAGGATTTTATCTATAAAGGTAAATCAGGAGAACCTAAATCAAAAATTATTGAGTATGCAAGGCAAATAGGGATTGAAGCATATAAAAGCGGATTAAAGAAGCAAGAACAAACATTATTAGACTATGTGAATAGTTTTCAATAAGTAAAGAGGAAGTGTAAATATGTTAACATCTACAATCGTAATTTCAGGTGTAATTGTCTTAAGTGTAAGTACTTTTCTAATTCATTATAAAAACAAAAGCAAGAAATTAGAAAATGAAACTATCATTCCCTATTCTAGACCAGCACAAGAAAGAATTAAATTTGCTAAAGTTAATACAGATATTAAAACTACACCAATTTCCACATCAACTACAAAGCAAACAAAAACACCTTCAAAAACTTCAAATACTATTCGTAATCGCAATACATATGATGATGATTTTTATCCTGTGTATCATGATTATGGAGGCGATTCTCATAGCTCTTGTGATTCTGGTGGGAGTTATTCAGGAAGTTGTGATTGTAGTTGTGGGTGTGATTAAATTCCGATAAGTTGTAGTTTTTAATGGATTATAGAAAGAAGGAGTTAATTATGGGATATACAACGAAATTTAATATTGGTGATATTGTATGGTTTACAGAAGAAGAAACGGTATATGGAACTAATTGCCCATGTTGTAGTGGTAGATTACCTGATTCTAAGGCAATGAAGGTACACAAAACTACAGTTAAAGAAATATTTATTGGAAGTGGATATAATGAACCATACGAACAATATAATTTAACATATCCACGGAGTCTTTCTGCAAGTAAACTTTATGCAACTAAAAAAGAAGCAGAAGAGTTAATAAAAGTTTAAAAAGAAGGATGATAAAAATGACAAGTCAAGAACAAAGAACAATTGATAAACTTTATCAACTAATGTCTGATATCCAAAAGGAGAATAATGAATTCAAAAAACAAGTAAATGATCTTACGACTAAGATGAATACAAAAGTAGAAACTAAACATCTTCCTATTACTTTAGAGCAAGATATTTTATCAACAGCACAACAATCAGTACAGAAAGCAATTCAGGAATCTATGACCAAGTATGATAGTCCTTTAATTAAACTTGTATCTTCTGTGATAAATGAACATTCAACAGAGTTGAGGCAAATTATTTCAGATAGTTTCAATGAAGTGATCAAGAAAGAAGATTTCAAACAATCAATTATTGCAGGATTTTCACATAAAATTGCTAGGAGTATTATTAGTAATAATGATGGATTATTTGATAAAGTTAGTAATGAATTAAAACAAGATGCAGTATTTAAATCTAAGATGGCATTAGCTGTAGCAAATGTTGTAAATGAGTGTTTAGAAGGAGGTAGTAAATAAAATGAGTTCATTTAGAAAAGAATTTAATACATATACTTTGGAAGAATTAAAAGATAATGAATCTGGTTTTACTCTTAAAGAATTGTTCGTTTCAAAAGATGATGTTGATAATATGCTTGACTCAATAGAAAGTGGTATCAATATTATTAAAGAGGGATTGGAAAATATTAAAGGGTTAAGTGAAATTGATAACACTTATACTATAGTAAAAGTGTTATCTGATAAATTATATTAATCTAGAGAAAGTTTTAAGAGATAATGGAAGGTGGTGATGATATATATGTTTGTAATATTTATTCTTGCTATAGTAGTATTACTATTATTCTTAGCAATACCACTATATTCAAAAATAGGTCGGAAAATTGAACAAGTAGAAAATAAAATTAAAGAGGAGATTAAAAATAATGAGAAATAATTTTGAAATCTATATGAGTAATTTTAAAATGAATAAATTCACTAAAGGTTTAATTGCAGTTGGAGTATCAGCAGTTGTCTTACTTGCAGGTTTTGGGATGTCAACTACAAAAATCAATCCAGGACATGCAGGAATTGTATATAATGTATCTGGTGGTCTAGAAGATATTACATTGAGTCAAGGATGGCATATTGTAGCACCTTGGAAAAGCGTAAGAGAATATCCTATTTCTACTGAAACCGTATGGTTGACTAAAGGTGCAACTGAGGGTTCTCCTAACGATGATTCTTATAATACTTCTACTATGGAAGGAAAACCTGTAAACGTAGATGCTTATTTTACATATCACGTTAACGTAGAAAAATTACCTGCAATATTCAATCGTTTCAAAGGCGCAGACATTGAATCTATTCAATCAGGTTATCTTAAACAACAAGTCAAAACAGCATCACAATCTGTTACATCTAGTTATAGTGTTCTTGATTTGTATGGCAATAAACGTTCAGAGATTCAAAATAAAATCCATGATATATTAATCAAAGAATTAACTCCATTTGGGTTAGAAGTCGAAACATTTAGTTTTGGAGAAATTCGCCCTGATATTGATACTATGAAAGCGATTCAAGCAAAAGTTGATGCTCAACAAAAACTTCAGCAAATGGAAATTGAATTATCACAATCTACAGTTACAGCAAATAAAGCAAGGGTAGATGCTCAAGGGGTGGCAGATGCGGCAGTTATCAAAGCAAAAGGTGAAGCAGAAGCTAATAATCTATTACAAGCATCTTTAACTGATACACTTGTTAAATATCAATCTGTATTGAAATGGAATGGAGCATATCCTCAAGTTGTGGGTGGAAATCAAATGATTCAATTGCCAATTACAGATGGATCAGGAAAATAATTGAGTGTAATAGGGGGAGTTAATTCTCCCCTTGTAAATAAAGAAAATAGGAGGAATAAAATTGAGTACAATAATTATCAATGGAACTAAAATTCAAACAAGTGGCAACAATATATCAGTTGTAAATGGTACTGTATATGTTGATGGGAAAGTTGCTTTATCTGGTTTATCGGGTGATGTGAATATTAAATTTGAAGGTGATTTAGCATCTTTAAAATGTGACGGAAGTTCTGAGATAAGTGGTAGTGTTAAAGGCAATGTGGATGTAGGAGGATCTTTGGAATGTGGTGATGTCGGTGGAAATGTTGACGCAGGAGGTTCCGTAAGATGTGGTAAAGTATCTGGAGATATTGATGCAGGTGGAAGTGTAAAGTGTAGTAGATAGATTAAATGGATATTTTCATTGGATAAAGGAGGGGAAATTATAAATGACAATGATTCACTGTAAAAACTCAGATTGTAAATATTATTGGGAGGATTCTTGTACAATTGCTTTAGAAAGTAGAAAACTTATTGCACTCGATGAGAATGGTAAATGTGAAACACAAGAAGATGGAATTAGTGATTATTATAAAGATGGATAATTTTAATAAATACTAAAATAAAATGTTGACATAAGGTTGTGAAAATGTTATACTTAGTATGTGGTTGTGAAATAAATAATGAATCGAGGTGAGAAAATGACAGATTTAGTAGTTGGAAGATCAGAGGGAGTTGCTTACTCAAACAATAATCTTACATACAGTCAGTTTAAACAACCTATTAAACCAATACTGAAATATCCTGAAACACATTTCATCGATCTTATGGTTAATGAAATTAAAGAAGCAAAAAGCGATACTAATATTAAAGATATTCTATATCAAGTTTATATCACTACTCAAATTGATTCGATAATTAGGAATGAGTTTGATTGCTATAGGAATAATAAATAAATATTGTAGAAAGGATGTATGATTAAAATGGAAGTTGGAACCAAAGTTTTAATTGTTGGTAATCTTGAAGAACTTAGAGGAGCAGAGCATGATATTGTTTGGGATATGGTAGAGCACGCAGGTAAAGAAGCAATGATTACAAAAATACTTATCGAAAATGAAAAATATGAATTAGATATTGATGGTGGAGCATGGACTTGGTATTCAAATTTAATCAATGTAGCAGAATAAAAGTTTAGTTTGATGTGCTATATTGGAGGTGAAAAAATGAAACTTGTAGTTGATAGATACGGGATTAGAATTGTTCCTGAAAACAAAATTGACGAAGCATATATTGAAGATACTTTGGGATTAAAAGAAAAAGATTCTAGTATTTCTCTAAAAAGAGTTAATTCAATGGGACTTTCTTGTATTGCATATTTAGAAACTAAAAAGTAAATCGTACAGTTATTTCAAATACTTAAAGGAGGTGAGAAATATAATGGAATCAACTTCACGTAAAATGATTAATAAATTTAAGAACAATCCAACAAAAGCAATTGAACAATTAGAGTTCTGTGGATATGAATGTCAAGGTGGAGTAATGGTTAACAATGTGGCATTTATTGCTTTGAAAGAGTTGATTTTAGAAGAGGAGCGATAATCATATGAAAAAAGTAAAATTCCTTAAAGACTTTTACACATTTGACAAAGACTCATTTAGAGTTATTCTTGCAGAAGAGAGGAATTAAAATGCTTAATGTTTTAGAACTCAAGCAATTATTATCTAATATTCCAGACAACGCAATTATTTACATAGAAGCAGATCATGGACAACAATCAGAGCAAACATCTAGAGTATTAGTAACAGATGAAGAATTTGAAGATGGTAAAGCACCTTATTATGGAGAAGATATTGATTGGGTAGAGATTGATGACTTGTATGATGCAAAGAATATTACGGCAGTATTGATACAATAGTGTAAATAAATAAAAATAATAATTAAATGAAAGAAGGATTAAGAATGAAAATGTTTAAAAAGAGTGTAGTAACCCCTTCCATGATGATTGACAATGCAGTAGGAATTGTAGATAGTGCAGTAACAGCATTTAAAATTGCAGTTGCTAAAATAGATCAGGCAAATGAGATGTTGGCTCAATCCAAAGAACAAAGTCAAGCAAAGATCGAAGCATTAGAACAAGAATTATTGAGTCATAAACAAGTTAAAAATGATGCAGAAGCAAAGATTAATTCGCATTTGGAGTTAAGGGATAAATTAAGTCAGTTTGTAATGTAAATTGTATTACTCAAGAAATTTTCGTTTTATGGGATTATGCCTAAAATGACAAAATATACTGGTTTTAAGTAAAATTACTAAAATAGCCCTATAAACGTTACTACAGTAGGGTTTGTGGTCATTAAATAAGCATAAATAATTATGTTATATATACTACCCTTTGAAAGTGGAATTTTATTTGGTTTGGTTTTGTTAGAAGTAATAAATAAAATTTGTTGACACTATTTTAGTTGTGTGGTATAATTATTAAGTGGTTAAATAATAAATAATATTTTAGAGAAAGGACTGAGTGGTTGAAGAATTCAGGTACAGGTTGGAAAGCAATTAAGCGCGGATTAAGTCCTCCTTCTTTCAATATATTTTAATAGATCATGTGAATAGAATAATAAAATAAAATTATTGAAAGAAGGAATTATACATATGGCAAAGATTAAACTTGGAGAACACGGACTACCACTTACTGAAGGACAATTTAAAGCTAGAGGATTAGTTACTGGTACTAAAAAAGGTGAGAACTTTTTTAAACAAAAACCACAAAAAAATGGGTTTGAAAGAAATACAGTAAATTTTGGGCTTAAAACATCAGAAGATAATGAGGTTTATGTTCAAATTTCTGATTCAGAAAAAGAAGATGCGTGGTTTTATAAGAAATCAGAAGTAAAAGGAGAACAAGGGACTAGTAAAAAGATTTCTTGGGGCCAACGCAAAAACTTTAAAGAAGAAGGTTTTGAACCAATTGGTGTAATTATTGGACTAGATAAAGATGAAAAGAATAAAAATATTAATAGGAGTATATGGGACTATGATGCTGCCGATTATCTTTCTAAAAAATTAACTGATGATATGCCTGTATTGGTAGTTGGTGATTTAGAATTTAGTTCAATGGAAGGAGAAAATGGCAAAAATAGATTCAAAAAATTAAACATAAAAAAGATTTATAATTCTGTTGTAGATTTTTCCAAAGAAGACTTTAAAGAAGAAAATCATTTTAAACAAAAATGTTTATTTATGGAAATTACTCAAGCAACTAAAGATAATAAACCAGATACAGACGATCCAAGATGGATTGTAAAAGCTAAAATTGTTACATACAAAACACTTGAAGATATTGAGTTTGTAATTAGAAATAAGGTTTTAGCGTCTAATTTTAGAAAACATCTAAAACCTTATAATAGAATCTCAATTCACGGAGTTATTAATAATAAACGCAATGCACAGGAAGTAGAAAATACTAATCCAGAAGATTGGGGTGGGGAAGCAGATCCATTTAATCAAGTTGGAAGTCCACGAAAATTTGAGTTTGAAATTAGTGGAATTGATACAAAAGATATTGATACTAAAACTTACACTGAAGAAATTGTAATTAAAGCTTTCAAAGCACAGGATGAATTTGGTAGTGATAATCAAAGTTGGGGTGGTAATGTAGAAAGCGATTCTACTGATGAACAAAATCCTGAAATGGAATGGTAATCCAATAGTAATAAATAAGATGTTATAAAACAATAAGTGTGGGTGGTTAAAATACCACTCACACAGTAAAAAATAAAATTTTGAAGGGTTGGATTTAATAATATGGCAAGAGCAAGAACTGGAAGTAATGTGGAAAAAGGATTAAAGTATTTTGTTTATGGTAAACATGGTGTGCGTAAAAGCAACTGTGTAGCAGACTTTGCAAAAATGAATAAAGAAGGGAAACCTTTACGTGTACTATATATTGACTGCGAAACAGGAAGTATTGATGGTTTTGGATTAGATAGATTAGAAGAAGAAGGTGTAAATCTAGAAAATATTTATTTAGTTTATACTTCGGCACTTTCAGAGATTAGATATTATTGCGATAAAGTTATTAATAATGAACCATTATATCATTTAGACGAAGATGGTATTGAAACTGAAGAAATTGTATTAGATGCTGATGGCAATCAATTTATTGCAGACGCTATTGTAATTGATGGTATTACTGTTGTAGCAGATAATGTTTCAGATGCAGCAATCAATCTATCTGAAAAAAGAGCAGCCATTAGAGCAGAATTACAAGGTAAAACCTCAGATGAAAAAGAAGTAATGGTTGGTACTGCTGGCCTTGAGTTTAAAGATCATAATAAAATAAAATCAAGTGGAAAATCTCTTATCAGAAATCTTATCACAAATACAGATAAGTATGTTGCTATTACAGGAAGAGCAAAAGACAAAAAGGAAATGGTTAAGAATAATAAAGGAGAAATGGTTCTTACATATATGGGGTATGAAGTTCCTGAATCATGGGATTTTATCCAATATGAAGTATTTACTGTAATTCATAATATGGCAAATGCTGATGGGGAAATTTATGCCGTGATTGAACAAAAAGATAGGACTGGAAAATATAAGCCTAATGAAATTGTCGAAAATCCATCTGTTTCATTGTGGCAGGATGTAATTGATAGTAATAAAAATAGGGGCAAGAATGTAGGAATGTCTCAAGGAAAAGTTAGTGATACAGTTAAGAAAAATGAAGAATCTTATAAAGAGATTGTTGGTTATACTGATTCACCTAATAATACTAATCAAAATCAACCAACAACAGATAATTCGAATGTTACTGCAGAATCTTTAATTAAGACACTTGAAAAACTTAAAGAAGCAATGCCTCCAACTAAACGAAAAGCAATGAAACCTTTGTTGGAAAATGAGGGATTGCCAATCAAATTTACCCCTGACTTACCTATAGAAACACTTCAAAAGATTTATGATGTTATGGTTAAGAGTTAATTTATAATATTAATCCGAATGAGGAATGGTTTAGCGATCATTCCTCATTTTAGAAACACATTGGAGGTCAGTAAAATGAAAGAGATATTAAGAAAATGTAAAATATGTGATAAACCAAAAACTAAAACTATAAAATTAGAGACAGAAAAATTTATTTATTATCAACAATCATATTATCATTACGATTGTTTTATAAAATTTCAATCAGAAAGGAAATTATTAGCACTCGATAAGGCAAAAGAACTTGCTGATGAGATGGTTATTAAAACTATTGAATCAGATTATGTGAATAGTTTAATTGATAGAGATAGACTTATATATTGGATATATGATAATTATAATTTAACTGTACTCCCAGTATTATTTTTTCAGAAAATAAAACAGATTAATGATGGGACATTTGCCGTACGTATTAATGCTCCCATATCTTATTATGATTTATTACAAATATTTAAGAAGATGAAAACATATCTTGATAAAGTAAACAATAATAACGAGAGGAAAGGTAAGAAAATTGATTTATTAAGGAGAATTGATTATGATCTTGCAATTGTAATTAATAATTATGATGAATATTTAAAATGGAAACAAAAGCAAAAAACAGAAGAAATAGAGAAAAAGATAATTAAGGATGATATAGTATTAAAAAATGATATGCAATTTAATAATACAATCTCTTTAATGCAGAGAAAAAATACTAATAATCACAATGATGAAATAAATATATCAGATATTTTAGATGAAGTTTTTTAAGAGAGTTGGTGGTATCTACGGGAGATGACATTAAAAATAATAATATTCAATCAGAAACTTTATTAGTAGGTTCTATATACAAGAAGCCAGATATTTATGTTGAATATGGACATATAATGCGTCCTAAATATGATTTCTATGATAGTTCTTGTCAATTTTTCTATGACAGTTTTGAAATGATGTATAAATCCTTTTCACAAGAATTTACAGAGAATAATATTAATATTTATATGTCTCAAGACAAAAAAAGAAATGCACAGTACAAAGAATATGGTGGTTATAAAACAATTGAAAAAATGAAAGAACTTTCAACTACTGATGATTTTAAAAACTATTTTAATATTGTAAAGAAATTTTCTCTTGTGAGAGAGTATGAACGATGCGGATACCCCGTCCAAAAAATACTTGAGCATAAGAATTTTGAGAAGTTTTCTGCTACTGATATTTATAAGATGATTAAAGCAAAAGCTGATACTATAAATACAGTTATTAGTGGTGGGGAAGAAAGTGTTATATTAGGTAAAAAGTCTGTAAAAAGAATTAAAGAGTGGATTAAAAAACCAAGTTTTGGAATCACATTTCCTTGGAATTGCTGGAATTTATTCTTTAGGGGTTTCCGCAAAGGAAAGTTAATTGTAGAAGGTATGTTATCCAATGAAGGTAAATCAAGAAAAATGGTGGCATTAGCAACACATATATCTTTAATAGAGAAAAAAGCCGTACTTATTATGACTAATGAAATGTCAGAAGAGGATATTGAGGCATGTAAAATAGTTACAGTTATTAATGATCCAATACATAAATTACATTTTGATTTCGATCTAAATAAAACAGAAGAAGAAATTGTTCTTGGAAGATACAGAAGTGACACAACTGGTCAATTTATAATTAGAGAAATTGATGATAATGAAGATCCTTTACTAACTGACGAAGAGTATGAACAGAAACTATATAATGAATCAACAGAATATAGAAATACTCTTGTTGTGGCAGAATGGATTGAAGAAAACACTAAAATATATTTTAAAGAAATGAGAGAATATGCTGATTATGATATAGAGATGGAAATTCGCAAACACGTATTATCTAAAAATGTAGAATATGTTATGTATGACACATTAAAAGGTTACAGAACAGACGCATGGGAAACTATAAAACAAACTGCCACAAGGTTAGAAGAACTAGCAAAAGAATTAATGATAGGTATTTATGCTAACTTTCAACTTACTGATGATTCGGTATATTTAGAAGTGTTTGATTTAAACAGTATGAACTTAGCAAACTGTAAACAAATATTTCACGTATTAGACTATTTAGTATTAGGTAAAAGATTGTTTAGAGATGATTATGACAAATATTCTATAATAGATGATTGGGGAGGAGAAATACCTTTAGACATAAACAAGACGTATTATGGACATAGGTTTGCTAAAAGTAGGACTGGTGGCAAAGGTAAAGTTACAGTATGTGAAGTTGATTTAGATAGAAATACATGGATAGAAGTTGGTTTATTAGTAAAGAAGGGGAATAGGAATAGTGATTCAAAACCTAAACAAAGGTTAGGAGCATAAAAATATATGGAGGTAAAAGATTTATTTGGAAAGATTATAAAAAATAATGATATAGAAAAAATACTTAAAAATTTAGGTATGCACCACATTAAGGAAAAAGATGAGTATTTTACTTGTGGTTTTCCTGATGGAGATGCTAATCATGCGGTAGTTTACAAAGACAATCTTTGGGTAAATGCATATACTAGAGATATTTCAGATAAGTATGGTTATACAAATATTATTTCACTTACTTCTTTTATAAAAAAACTATATTTTTCACAAAGTATAAAATGGATATGCGATACTTGTGCATACAATTACTATGAAGAACCAAAAAATAAAACAGAAATGATTAAGTTTTTAGATTATATTTATGAACAAAAAAATGGTTCTAATAAGAGTGATGAAGACGAATTAATAAACTTAAAACCTATTAATGAAGATATTTTGAAATATTATGGTAATTATGCTAATAGACTATTCTTACAAGACAATATAGACTTACAAACACAAATTGATTTTGGTTTTGGTTATGATCTAGAAACCCACTCTATTACTATCCCAATTAGAGATGAATTAAATACATTAGTTGGAGTAAAAGCAAGGTTATATAAGACATCAGAAGAACTAGAAGAGTGGGAAAGTAAGTATTTTTACTTAGTCCCATGTGCTAAGTCTAAAATATTATACGGATTAAACAGGACTATGCCATACATAAAAAGAGAAGGTTTTGCAGTTATATGTGAATCGGAAAAAGCTACGGCTCAGTTGTGGTCATATGGAATAAGAAATGCTGTAAGTATTGGATCTCATACAATTTCCAAATATCAAGCAAAGAAATTAACCCATTTAGGGGTAGATTTAGTTTTAGCTTACGATAAGGACGTTATGTTTAAAGACGGTAAGTTTAATAAAGAACATTATGAAAAAGAATGTAATAAATTTATTGAAAATCAAATAATTTATTGTTTAATTGACGAGGATGGGATATTAGGAGAAAAAGAATCTCCAACTGATAATAAAGAAAAATTTAAACGATTATTTGAAAATAAAAGGATATTGAGAGGAATAAAATAAATGAAATATAAAATTATTGGGGAAAATAACTATAATGCAACTAACTTATTGTATGAGATACTTGGAAATAGGGGAATAAAAGATATCGATAAGTTCCTAAATATTGATGACAGTGTTGTTACTAACCCATTAGATTTTAAAAATATGGATATTGCTATAAAATGTTTGTTAGAACACTTAGAAAAAGAATCTAATATATTGATAATTATTGACAGTGATTTTGATGGAATTTCATCATCCTCTTTACTTTACAACTACATAAAAGATATATATCCAAATGCTAACCTATTTTTTCAAAATCATATCAAAAAAACACATGGCATTATGTTGGAAGATTTAAAAGATGTATTGCCAACAATCAAATTACTAATATTACCTGATGCTTCAAGTGAACAATTTAAGGAACATAAAATAGTAAAAGATATGGGAATTGATATTATAATTTTAGACCATCACAGTGTAAAAGACTATAGTGCAAATGCTATTGTTGTTAACAATCAATTGTCTAAAATATCAACTAATTTATCAGGTGTCGGAATGACCTATAAGTTCTGCAAAGCTTTAGATGAAGAATTATGGGAAGATAAAGCTGATAAATATTTAGATTTAGTTGCAACTGGTTTGCTTGCGGATTATATGGATACAAAAGACTTAGAAGTTCAATATTACGTTCGTAAAGGCTTAAGTAATATAAAAAGTCCTGCACTAAAAGCACTAATAGAAGCACAAGATTTTTCGTTAAAAGGAGAAATAAATCCAATATCAATAGCATTTTATATTGCTCCACTTATTAACTCTGTATATAGGTTAGGGAAAATAGAAGATAAAGATATGATGTTTAAATCATTCGCCAACATAGATACAGATAAAGTATACGTATATAAACCTACTAGGGGCAGTAAAAAAGGAGAAGAAATTGAAGAATCAATTCATCAACAATCTGCTAGAATGTGTGTTAGTTATAATGGTAAAAGAAAAAGATTGTCCGATAAATTAATCAAACCTGTAGAAGATCAAATTAACCTAGATAATAAAATAATATGTGTTAAAGTTAATAAAGAGGAATCAGAAGGAATGTCAGGGTTATTAGCAAATTCATTATTGGGCAAATATCAGAAACCTTCAATCGTTTATTCTATTAATGAAAAGAATGAAATTCGAGGTAGTATGAGAGCAAATACTGGCGATTTTAAAGACAAATTACAAAAGACTGGATTGTTTGTTTTTGTAGCAGGGCATCAAGACGCTGCTGGAATACAAATTAAAGAACATTGTTTAGAGAATATAGATAATAAACTTAATGAATTCTTCAAAGATGACACTTTTGAAAAGGTTTATAGTGTAGATTTTAGAATTCCATTTGATGAAATGTCATTTGAGTTTATAAAAGATATTTGTGACTTAAAATACATATATAGTACAAATATCCAAGAACCACTAATTTATATAGAAAACGTGAAAGTAAGTACGCAAAATATTAAGTTAATGGGCGAAGGTAAAAATACCATAAAGATTGAGACAGATGAGGTTGATTTTATTAGATTTAAAAGTAATGAAGAAATGTATAATGATATGGTAGATTGGAAAAGCGAAGTTGTATTAAACATTATAGGCAGGGCAAGTATCAATGAATATAATGGGAAACTAACAGGACAAATTTTTGTTGATGAATGGGAAGTGATTGAATAGATGAATATTTATAATAACGAAGATATTTTAAGGCAAAAAATAATATCTTCGTACATAGAAGGTAGTTCTGCTATAAAAATAGCAAAAGAATTAAACATTAATAATTATAGGGTATATAAAACTTTAGAAGATAACAATATTGAAAGAAGAAGCAACTCTATTAACTCTAAAAAATATACTTTTAATGAAAATTATTTTGAAGTGATTAATGATCCAATCAAAGCCTATTGGTTAGGATTTTTATACGCTGATGGATACATATCTAAGAATAAAGAAAGATATA
>Ga0209728_1001130_pt1 | contig 17474 bp, 34 predicted proteins | sample RifGroD1_FD_183997 | JGI IMG/M metagenome (GOLD analysis project Ga0209728, IMG submission 183997) | Groundwater microbial communities from Rifle, Colorado, USA - Groundwater D1 (SPAdes) (version 2) | ecosystem: Environmental > Aquatic > Deep subsurface > Groundwater | place: Rifle, Colorado... | reverse complement strand
AATAATATTCCCTTAACAGACCAAGAACAAGGCTATCAGGAATGTTTGCAAGATATGATTTATCAAATTAATAATTATATGAGTACAGATGAAGAAAGATTTTACGCTAAAAGGAATTAAAAATAAGTATTGAGAATATATTGATTATGAATAAAGATATGATATAATTAAATAAAATTTATTAGAAAGGAGGAGTACATAATGAGTGAAGAAAAGATGAGTGTTATTAAGGAACTGTTAAAGGTGATTAGTGATGCAAAAGAGGTTAGTGATATGTCTTGGTCAACAGCCAATGAACTTACTGCTTTAGTTAGACAGCTACAGGTGGTTTAATGATTTATCATATTAGTTGGTTGGAATCAGCAATAGAAGAATTGAGAAAAAGTGATTTGTCAAGTACTGTGAATGGTGATATGCCTATTGAAGAATTTATTAGAGAATTTATGAGTGAAGAATTGGATAGTGCTATTAAACTGTAAACAGTTAAAACAAAAGATTGATGGTATTGGAGGAATAAAAATGAAAGATATGCCACAACTTATAAAAAGAAAACTAAGGAAACTACAAAAACTAAATAGAGAGGCACAACAATTAGATAATGAAATTAATGAATTATTTAAAGACTATGGTGTAGACACAGACAATCTATGTGCAGTAGGTGAAGGAGAATTACAAACAGAAGCGTTTGCTTTTATTTCTAATTCTGAAGGCGATGTTGAGGACAATATATCTGAAATAGAGAAGGTTTTTCTATATTATGTCAATAAGCAATTAAAGTAGAGTTTTTTTGGAAAGGAAAAGGTGTCAACATGTTTATAGCATTATCAATGATATTTGTTATTATACTTATATCTGTAAATATTACTGCGTTGTGTTTTATCTTAGCGGAGCCTCCTAAATGGCATGAAAATATAGACGAATTACAAATTAAACATATTTTTTTGATTTTCATACTTCCAGCTTTTATATTGTCTATACCAATGTATTTTATCATTAGGATGTTTTTATGGGTAGCAAAAATAAAATTTTGGGACTATGTTATATTTAGTAAAAAGCATTAAATCACGCAACTTATCGGATTGAAAGGAGGATATATATGAATGACCATAAAAATAAAATATTTATGATTTCAGACCCACACTTCTATCATGAAAATATTATTAAATATGAAAACAGACCATTTGAAAATGCTGAACAGATGACAAAAACAATTATTAAAAATTGGAATAAGGTTGTTCAAAGGGACGATGAGGTTTTCTGTTTAGGAGATATTTGTTTTAGGAATAAAGAAATCACTACTCAAATTGTTCAACAATTAAATGGGATTAAAACATTAATCTTGGGCAATCATGATAGATCAAGGTCAGTTAAATGGTGGAAAGATGTAGGATTTCAAGAGGTAAGTAAATATCCTATTATTGTTGGTGAGTTTTATATCTTATCGCATGAACCGATTTATTTAACTGAAGCGATGCCCTATGCAAATATTCATGGTCATATTCATCATTTAAAGTACGAAGGCAAACAACATTTTAATGTTAGCGTGGAATGTATTGATTATACTCCAATTAATTTTGAGGATATTAAAAGGGAAATAATTATTAGAAGTTTGTAATACTTAAAATACGCATTTGATGCTTAGAAAAGAGGTAAAATTGTGACAAATGAAGAAAAACTACAGTTATCTACCGAAGATAAATTGAAATTAATTAAAGATCATTTTGATAAAATGACAGATGAAGAATTTGAAAAGGAATGTGGACATCTTTTTATTGAAAAGGAAAGTATAGAGAGTCCTTGGCATCCATCAAAACAAAATAGTTTTTATCTTTGTTGGTATTGTGGAGAAAATGGAAATGCCCATTTGTGTACCGATGGAATGGGTAGAGGGTTTTGCCCAGAGTGCAGAGAAAAAGCAGAGAAGGAATTTTTAGATTGGGAAGATCCTAAAGAAAGAGAAAGTTGGCAAGAATGAAATGGGGGATATATAGAAAATAAAGGGGTGTTAGGATTGGATATAGATTACTCAAAATTCACATTAAAATGCGGAGGCAACGGTTACAACGATTGTGGACAAAATGAAAAACGAAGATGTTGCGTGTCGTGCGATAAATATAAAAAGTGTAGAAAAAATGGTTGGGCTTGTTCTCACTTAGAAGAACTTGATAATGATCCACAAGAATGTACTGCTTTATATTTGAAAATAGAAAGATAATTTGTCTAGCATGTGGTGGAATTGAGCAATAGAGCAGTGGATTTTATAAATTGAAAGGAAGTGTTAAGTGTGAAAGATAAACAAGTTACATTTACAGAAGCATTAATTGCAAAGAAATTAGGTTTTAAAATTTATGGAATTACAGAAAATGAATTCGTAAAAAAATGGAGTCCAGATAATCAAAATACGCTTTCTTGGAACGCGATAGAAAATGGCAAATGGTATATCAAAGGTATAGGAGAGGATATATAAAATGGAGACGAAGAGACAGGACAATAAACAAGAAGTACACGTAGAAATTCTTTACACAAATGAAATACACAAGGATGTTTGGTTATATGCAGTTCAATTAGTAGGAACAGAGTATTGGGTAGATTGTTTTTACACTGAAAAAGAAGCTATAAAATATTGTGAAAAACGTGGTTATGTGATTAGGAAATAATAATTTCTTAAGGAGATGATCAAATGGCAATTATTGATTATCCAATCACTTCAAACTATGGAGATATTGATTCAATGCACAAACTCCCCCATAAGGGAATGGATTTCGGTTTGCCACTCTATACCCCAGTAGAAGCAATTCAGGACGCTATAGTGTCATATGTAGGCACCAATGATATATTAGGTAATCATATTAAGTTGAAGTTATACAATGGAGATACAATAATATATGGACATTTAGCACAGTTCAAGGTTAATTTAAATGATAAAGTTCACAAAGGAGATATTGTTGCTTTATCTGGTGGAATGCCGGGGATGCAAGGAGCAGGTCACTCCAATGGCCCACATCTTCATTTAACAAGCATTAGGGATGGGGTCACAGTGAATCCAGAACCATACTTATTAGGAGAGCAGCAGAATAATTCAAATCCTTTAATATTTCCAATAATGCTTATTCTAATATTGATTGTTTGTTGGAAGATAAAACGATATTTGTTTTATGGGTTAGGATTATTTGTCTTGATCGGAATAGTGTTCTTGGTATCGTAATATAATAGAATGAAAATAATAATATTTAGTATTGCAGTTTATGGAAGGGAATGGTATAATTATGAGCAAGGAAACAGATTTAATCTTCTTGCACAAGGCAATTGAGTTCTTACAACTTGCTAGTGATAAGTATAATGTTTTGCCACATGTTACGATTATGAGAATTCAGAATGTAATTGAGGAATTAGAAGATATTTTAGAGGAGGTTAATTAAGAATGAATATATTGGTATTGAGATGTAAAAATGACAATGAATTTTATTTAGAGTATAATAATGGGAAGATGCTGAGTGAAAATAACTATATTAGAGAAAATGTTCAATCAAATTATGGGGTGGATTTTGATTTTAAAGGAATTAAATTTGACGAGGATTTAATTCTTGAAGCATTGTCAGATCACTTTGATGAGCAATGTCACAATAATATGCCACCTATCTCTTATCTTGAATTAAAAGGTATGTTTGACTATCATCAAGAAATTAAAGATACAGATGAGATATCTTTAATAAAACGAATATGCATTAGTCATGCTAGAAGGATTTTAGCAACAATAGATTTTATGTAGTCCAAACCACAAGAAAGGTGAATTTCATAGGAGGAGGCTATATTATGAAAAGAGTACCGTTTATACTTCATACAACAGGAGATGAGGTAATTGAATTAGAAGAAAAATGTCCTAGATGTTCTGGAGAAGGGCATGTTAGACCAGATGACAAACAATGGGAAGAAATGAAGAGAAGAGTTAGTAAAGATAGAAGCGAAGTCTTTCTTAGTTGTTATTATTGTAATGGTTTGGGATTAATAATATCGGATGAAGGTAAAACATTGTTAGATTTCATGAAGCATTATGGAAATGAAGAAGACGATCAAAATTAAGATTCATATGGTTAAGAAGGTAATTAATTTTAGGATATTGGCAAAAAAGGAGAATATAATGAATGTTAAAAATATTGAATTTGAACTAACAGAACATGAAGTTGAACTTCTTAGTATAGAAATGGATTTATTTTTAAGATCATTTGCTGGTGATATGAATGCTAAAAGAGCAGAAATCTTCAATAAGATATATAAAGCAATTAATAATCATAATCATTGGAATTATTTAACGGCTACAGGAAATAAATCTTGATTATCAGTTATAAATATTAAATCCACTTAAAATTATTCTTTTCTAGGAGAGGAGGAAGAGTTATGATTGTTAGTTTCCAAAAGATAGTTGAAAGATTCATATCTGAATATGGAATAAGGACTGTTGTTTTAAAGACCGAATATGTTGAAGAAAATAGATGTCGTATATATTTAAAAGGTGGATATACAATTCGTTTAGAAGTATTTAAAGATGTATTATATAAAGATGCTAAGTCATATTGCAAAGTGGAAGAATTATTTAATTAATATACTATATGTAAACCTATAAACGTGTGGTTTTAATCCAAGTAGGGGAGGAGGAAAATAGAAATGGAGAGATTAACTAAAAGAAAGACATTGACTTATAGAGATAATACAACAAATGAAATTGTAAAGGAAGAACATTATGTTGTATTAACCCAAGACCCTTATGATACCAATACAATGTTGCCAAATTATCAAAAGGCATTAAGGAAATTAGCTGACTATGAAGATGTGGAAGAACAAATGAAAAAGTAATTTTAAAATAAAGGGAGAATGATTATTTATGTTTAATCAAGAAGATTATTTTATTTCTGAAAGAAAATTTGAATGTAGTAAATCCATTTCTACTCTTAAATACTTAAAGGATAACTTTAGCGAAAAATCACCATTAAGTTTACATTTAATTAATAATACTCTAACTGAATTAGAAAATAATGATGGAATTGGAGTAAGTCCACAGACTTATAATTGTATAATACGTGCATTATTATCATATGTTCCTGAAGAAATTAAAAATTATTAACAATACAATAAAAATATAGTTTTAAGGATTAAAAGGAGGGAATTTTGTCATGGAAGAAAGGTCAATATGGAAAGATGAAGTAAAAAAATTAAATCAATGTTATCAAAGACAAGATTCTGTTGCAGATCAAATGTTAGACTTATATTATGTCGCAAATAAATTAGGATTTTATGATGCAGCAGATTATATTAGAAGAGTTTTTATTAAAGATTAAACAGATTAAAACGAGGACTTCATTGGGAAAGAGGTGGAATACTTGAAACAACATTATTTAGAAAATGCTCTTTACGAATATATTCAAAATCATCAACATGAAAATATTGATACAGTTGATATGGTTATTCATTTTAAATTAAGTGCTGATATAACTCTTGAGGCATTAAGTAATCTAGAAAGTAAAAATAGAGTAAAACACGAACATGCTCATGGATTTCAGTATAAATATGTAACCATTTAAAACCTTGATTTTAATCTAAGAAAGGAAGAATGTAATGGAAGTTAAAACTAAATTATCAATTGGAGATAAAATATTTGTTATTTGGAGAACTACAAATACTGTTCTCGAAACTTGTTCAGTTTGTAATGGAAGTAAAAATGTTATGCTTAATGATAAAATGTATGACTGCCCTGAATGTTATGGAGATGGCTATAAAACAATATATGAACCTCAATGTTGGAGAATAGCAGAAAGTGATAAACTTCCTGTTAGTAAAGTAAGAAAAATTAATATTGAAGTTGTTAAAAAGCAAATTAAAATAACTTATTATCCATGGGGTGAGTCAGGTAATTATTTTTATGAAGAAGATTGTTTCGCAACGGAGAAAGAGGCTTTAGTTGAATGTAACAAAAGAAATAAAGAGGATATAGCAACAAAATAAAATACTCATTTATTTCTATTATGAGAGGAGAAAACAAAAATGGTGTATTGTCCTAAATGCGGAAAGTCTATGGCATCTTATGTAGAGCATGAATGTATAGTAAAAACTGTTAAAAATAATTGAAAAATAGCTTGCTTTTATAATCTAACTCATGTTATAATCTACACAATGAATAGTAAATAATTTAATTGGGAGGAAAATACATAATGGCTACTAAAGCAAAGGCAGAAATCAAAATGAAAAATAAGATGGAAGGTTTTGATATTCAGATTTGTCCAGTATGTGGAGGTCATAATGTCAATAAAACTGATTCTAAAACATATTATTGTACTGATTGTTTTATAGAAATTGATAGAAAAGGTAAACCATATTCTATCATGTATGATGGAACATTGGTAGATTATTATGTCAATGAATTTGCGGATTGTGGATAAAGTTAAAACTTAATGTTGGTTATATAATAAAAATAAATTAAATGGAGGATGAAATAAAATGGAATTCAAAGAATTTAAAGGATTATTTCAAGAAAATTTTAAACAAATGGTAAAAGATGCTAGTTATATATTTGAGGTTGAAGTAGATAAAGATGAAATGTGGAGTATATATCTCGAAAGTTTTCCAAAACAATACAATAAAATTTTTAGAGAAAGAAGGGAACATGATTGTTCATGTTGTAGACACTTTATTAAAACCATTGGGAACGCAGTAGTAATTAAAAACAATAAGGTATATACTATTTGGGATTTTGAAACAAACAGTAAAGAATATCAACCATCAGTAAATGCAATGTCAGAATACATTAAATCAAAACTTGTTACAAACATTTATATTAGTAAGCTTAAAAATATTGGGATAGATAAAAACTTTGAACAGTTAGACAATGGAAAAGTAACCGAGTGGCAACATTTCCACTTAGAATTGCCTTCTAAATTTGTTGATAATAGTGGCAGGTCAGAAGGAGATATTAAAGGAACTTTTAGAGACACAAGAAATGTATTTAAAAGATCATTGGATGAAATTACTGAAGAAAGTTTGCTCACAGTATTAGAACTTATTTCTCAGAATTCATTGTATAAAGGAGAAGAATGGAAAAGTGTATTGACTGAGTTCCTTAAATACAAGAAAGCATACGACAAACTAAAAACAATAAAAGAAAAAGAAAATTATACTTGGGAGCAATCTGTAAAAGCAGGAGGGGCAATCGGTAGAATTAGAAATCATTCAATTGGAACTTTACTTATTAATGTAAGTGAAGGTATGGATTTGGATTTAGCAGTTAAAAAATATGAAGCAATTGTGGCTCCTGAAAATTATAAGAGACCAAAACCCCTCTATACAAAACAAATGATTGAAAAAGCAAAAGAAAAAATTCAAGCATTAGGATATATGGATTCACTAAATAGAAGATTTGCAACACTTGAGGATATAACTATTAATAATATATTATTCTCTGATAAAGATTCAACTAAAATAATTCAAGGCAATGTATTTGAAGAAATGTTAAGCGAAACACCTTTAAATCCTAAGAAATTTTCAAAAATTGAAGAAGTAACAATAGAAAGCTTTATTCAAAATGTATTACCAACTGCTAAAAAACTTGAAGTATTCTTAGAAAATAAACATAAAAATAACATGGTATCACTTATAGCTCCAATAAATAAAGATTCTAAAACAATATTTAAATGGGAAAATAACTTTAGTTGGGCTTATTCAGGAAATATTACAGACAGTTCTATGAAGGAAAATGTCAAGTCGGCCGGAGGAAATGTTGAAGGGGTATTAAGATTCTCAATTCAATGGAATGATACCGAGAAAGATAAAAATGATTTAGACGCTCATTGTATTGAACCAGAAGGATATGAAATTTATTATAGTAATAAAGGAAGAAAATCTCCAACTGGTGGAATGCTTGATGTTGATATAATCAATCCTAGAGATGGGATTTCAGCAGTTGAAAATATCACATGGGAAAATAAGAATAGAATGAGAGATGGAGTTTATAAATTCTTTGTTCGCAATTTCTCACATAATGGTGGGAGAAGTGGGTTTAGAGCAGAAATTGAATTTGATGGTCAGATATATTCATTTGAATATAATAAAGAATTAAGACAAAGCGAAGACGTTTATGTAGCAGAAGTAACATTTAAGAATGGCAGTTTCACTATTAAAGAAAAATTACCATCCAATGTATCAACAAAAGAGGTATGGAATTTAAAAACTAATCAATTTCATAATGTTGGAGTTGTTTGCCACTCTCCTAACTATTGGAACGATAATGCAATAGGTCATAAACATTATATGTTCTTTTTAAAAGACTGTATAAATTCAGAAATGCCGAATGCTTTTTATAATGAGTTCTTAAATCAGGAGTTGAATGAGCATAGAAAAGTAATGGAAGCATTAGGTTCAAAATTGAAAGTCGAAGATAGTGAAAATCAGTTAAGTGGTTTAGGTTTTTCTTCAACAAAAAGGAACGAACTAATTATACAAGTCGAAGCAAATACAAAAAGAATATTGAAGGTGAAATTTTAATTGAGGGAGTATTTGGAAGAATTCGATTTAGTAGAGAATACAAGTAGAATATACTACAATGGTAGCACATGGGATAGTAATAAATGTGGTAAATTTACTATTGTTGGAAAATTTAATAAAAGCAATGTTGATAAAACATATTATTTTTTGTGTAAATTTGAAGACGATACTTTTGTCAAAGCATCACAGGCAGCAATTCTTGATGGTAAAGTTAAAAATTTAAACCATCCGTCAATTCTTGAAGTAGGTTATATAGGTTACGGAAGATGGATGCCTAAGTTAAATGGGAAAGAAACACAAGAATATTCAATATGGAAGGCTATGATAACAAGATGCTATTCAAAAAACTTTCATATAAAAATCCAGCCTATAAAAATGTTACTGTGTGTGATCGATGGCATTGTTTTCAAAATTTTTGTGAAGATGTATTATTATTACAAGGTTACAATAAATGGAAGGAGGGTATAGGGTATGAACTAGATAAAGATACTTTGTGTGAAAAAATGAATATTATCCCTAAAATATATTCTCCAGAAACATGTATATTTATTAGTAGGAAAGATAATTTATCTGAATCTACCTCTAGAAGTAATTTAACAGGATTAGTGTATATTGGTATTTCACCAGATGGGAAAGAATATGAATTTACAAGTCAAAATGATTTTGCCTTAGAGCATAATCTAAATAGAGGTACTGTAAGTGCATGTATCAATAAAAGAAGAAATCATCATAAAGGATGGACATTTAAAGTAAAAGAATAATTAATAAAATAATAAAATAAAAAAGGAGAAGTGATTTATTATGACAAGTGTAAATGTAAATATTTTCGAGGTTGCAGTTCGCGAGAAGTATCGGTTCCCATTTAAAGGTATGATTAGTGTTGAGGATCTTTGGGATTTAAATGTACAAAGTTTAGATTCGGTCTTCAAAACATTAAATTCTCAATTGAAGCAAGTAAAAGAGGAAAGCTTGCTCAATACAAAATCTCAACAAGATCAAGAACTTGATACAAAGATAGAGATTATTAAATACATTGTAAAAGTTAAACAAGAAGAAGAACAATTGAGACTTAAAGCAAGAGAGCAAAGAGAACAAAAACAAAAACTTCTTGAAATTTATGCCTCTAAGCAAGATGCAGATTTACTAAATAAGTCAGCAGAAGAAATTAAAGCAATGATTGACCAGTTAGGATAATTATATAAGTAAATTAGGCAAGAGGAATTTGTCTTCTTCTTGCCTAATTATAGAAGGGATTAACACATATGAGAGAAGGAGAACCTTGTAAACATAGAGGTTGTTTAAATCATATTTCTCATCCATGCGAGGGTTGTGGTAGAGTTGGAGGGAGATATGTTTTAGAATCAGCTATAGAATCTGATAAATACGGATTACATACTACATATGATGGAGATAATCATAAAATAATGTTTGGTGGTATTTGTAGTCATTGTGGTGAGAGTGAAAATGTGTCGCTGTATTGCAGGAAGTGTATGAGAAGGATGGATCTAAGAAATGATTGAGAAGGTTATCTCAGAAAACGATACAGATATAAATTATGATAAGTTACCAGAAAAAAGAAAACAAAAGTATCAAAAAATTTGGAGAAAAGCATTATGCTGTCCAGAAAGATATTTATTATCGGTTGATGTAGCGTCTCCAGATTGCAAAGATTATGGTGTTGTGACTAAGTTTAATTATGAAGAATATCTCAAGGGCAATATGGTGGTCGAAAGTGTTGAGTATTTTTAACTTAAAACACATATTATATTAGTGGAAGGAGAGAGAAAATAAAAATGAAACTTAAACAGTATTGTGAAGAAAACAATATTAATTGTTCTACATGCTCACATGTATATAAAAACTTTATTTCAGAAACAGAGTGGAATTTATATTGTGATGATTATGGTCTTACAAGAGAAGATATTGTTTGTATTGATTGGACGAATGAAACAAAATAGTTTCAAATATTATATTCATGCTATTAGAAAGGAGTTGAGTGTTTAATACTGACTAAAGATGAAATCAATGATTATGATGCCAGATGTGCTAAACTTTTTGCCGAATATGAAGAATTACATAAGGCTGAAATGCAAACAATGTATATCTACTTGGGGTACAAAGAAAGAGCAGAAGAGAAGCACGATGAATTTAATAAGGTGTTGGATGAATGGAGAACAAGAGAGTAAGAAAGTAATTAAAATGTGGATTTTAAGTTATTAAGAAGGAGGAAGGAAATGCAAATTTTGAAGGAGGAGCAATTATATGGAAGAAGTAACTGCTTATAAATGTAGTATTTGTAAACATACATATGATAGAGAAATAAATGCACTCGAATGTGAGTTTAAACATGCAAGATATAATTATGCCAATGCCTTATTAAATAAAGGATATAATTTAAACATTATAAAATATTGGTGTGGGTTTAATTGGAGTTTAACAAAAGAGCAAGATGATATTACTAAAGATAATTGTTTTATTATTCGGCACTGGCAATGTTGTGAAAAACCAGCGTATCAGATTGTAAGAATTGAAGAGGATGGTAATTTATACGTATCAGGAAAAGGTGGTTGGGGTGGATGGTATGGGAATGAAATGGATGTAAGCAAACTACCAAAACCACATCCAAAAGAAGAATTATTTTCATATAAATAGACCATTAAAAGAGTTAAATGAGAGGAGTTATTTATGTTAAATGAAAAACCATGTCCTTATTGCCAAAGTACTGATATAAATATTGAAGATGTAGTTTGGGTGTCATTTAATAATGAAGGAGAAGGCATTACGGAAATTAGGCATTATTGTCAGACATGTAAAAACACATATCCAGTAATTACAGAGTTTAAATATGAGATTATTAGTCAAAAACTTCCACTTGAATAAATATTTTTTAAATAGTAATTTCAAAACCCTTGATATCAGCGAGTTTCAAGGTTTGTAATATGGAATAAAACCAATCTTTTAACGGACATTAATCGACATAATATAATTATATTGTAAGACAATGTATATTGGACAGAATATATGTAATACTATTACTAATGAAATAAAAAGGAGTGATAGTATTATGTCAGAACTTAAACGTGGAGATATATGGTTAGTTAATCTGAATAGAGGTATCGGGTCGGAACAAACAATGATTCGTCCGGTTGCGATTCTCCAAAACAACTCAGGGAACAAATATAGCCCTACGGTTACTGTTGTGCCTTTGACTTCATCTAGAGGTAAAAAGTGGCTGCCAACCCACGTTACATTATATAAGACAACATGCTTACTATCTTTAAGCATTGCTCTGGCAGAACAGGTAACAACCATTTCGAAAGAGAGATTTATAAAATTTATCGGGGAAGTTAATAAGTCTGAACTAATAGAAATTGAGAACTCTTTAATGATCCAGATGGGTATTGGGTCTAAAAATAATATTGCATATGCATAATATGAAAGGAGGTGAAATAATTATTGATCGAATTAATTCTACTTTCATTTGTAATTGCAAAAATCAAGAACTATAAATTATTGCCTATATTTAAACATTGGAGTATCATTCCTGTTATAATTATGTCAGCTCTGTATATTTATTTAGAAATTGCTATATGGCATGGTGATTACTCTTTGTTAAAGTACTCTAATATCTTCAGAATTGCCTATTTTAGCTCGTTTCTAGTACTTGCAATACATTATGACCTAATGAAAGTATTTATCTGTTCTATGCCACTTATATGGATTGGGTCGGTATTAAATACAATTGCTATTAATGCAAACTCAGGGAAGATGCCAGTTTTTATTTCGAATTCATGGGCTACAGGATTCGCTAGACCAAATATGTATAATAAAGCATTGGAGTATGGAGACTTTCATGTTATAGGTGACATGTATACTAAATTAATTCCTCTTTGTGACACGTGGGATTTAGGGGTCTCAATTTATTCGATAGGTGATTTCTTCATTTTATCTTATGTTTTTTTAATTGTATATTATTCGATTAAAGCATCTAATAATAAAACCCATATAATAGAAAAATAATTATTGATTGTTTCAGGTTGTTGTGGTATAGTTATTATAGGTTATAAATAGCAAGAGAGAGGGAATAGCAATGCACAATCTAGCAAACATTGCACTAAATTTTTTTCTTATAACTATACCAGAACAACTATTTTTAATACTTATGACATTAATTCTCACGAAAAAATTCGGGTTACTAGACGTAAGAATGTGGAGGGAAAATTTAAAATGGATCATGATTCCCTTAATGCCAATATCAATATTGATAAGTATTAATGAGACTATAGTCAATAATCCTATTATGACCATAGCAAATTTGATTGTATTTTACATAATCATAACTTTTGTAATCAAACAAAATAGTGATAATTTTCAATTTAAAGATTATAAAAAGATATTTTTTAAGTTTATAATTAGTTTCTTTATATTAGGCACTTTGGAATGTATTACTGCCCCTATCATGTTATTTTTATTACATAAACCTTTAATATTTGTACAAAATAATAGTTTTTGGTATTTTATAGCGAGTGCTCCATCCAGAATAATAGAGTTCTTGATTATCATAATATTAATCGTAAAGAATAATAATGTTGTGAAATTTAGATTGTTAGATATCATATCTCAAAGTAACTTTTTATATTATTCGATTACTATATTTGTAATCTTATCAAATGTTTTTGCAGTATACGGTATTAAGTTAGTTGGGATAGATAGAATCCTTGAAGAAAAGGTTCCGATGTTAATACAAATAATAATTTCAATGAGCATCTTAGTATTTCCTGCCATAATGTTGTCTTGGGTACTTTTAATAATCAATCAAAACATAGTAAGGGAACGAAGCATGCAACAAGCGTGTGAAAATCTTGTTAATCAAGATGACATAAGCTTTTAATGCAGAAGATTATTTAAAGGAGGTGAATTAAATGAAAAAGGCATACATTGCAATTGCAGGGGTTCTTGGTTTCGCTTCAATAGCACTATCTCAAACAGCATGTCATTTCTGGTTCCATCAACCAAAAGACCCTAAATGTTTAAAGCAATAAGTGGTCAAGTATAGGGGAGGCTTTTAGTCTCTCCTATAGTCATAATATAATATTTTAATGGCTATAAATTTAAAAATGTTGACATAATCTTGCAAATAAGATATATTATATAAAGAAAGCAAATGAATTGTAAATAATCTTATTTGAAGGAGATGTGTTATTATGTTTGGCAATGCAATCAAAAAAATTACTAATGAAGAAAACATCAGAAAAGATTTTATGAAGTTAGCGATCTACGTGAAAAAGGCAAAAGGGAATGATAGGTCTATAGGTAAGTTTTCTGCCGAATGTCGTTTTGCAAGTGCTGAGTATCTTGAAAAGGTAATTAAAGCAGAAATCACAGCATACCCAGATATTAGATTTCTTAAACTTATAGCTGATCATTCTGAAGGGAGAGTATCATTAAAAGAATTAACTATTGCATGTGGTTACTCAAATTATAAAAATAATGATTTAGAACAAATAAAAAATATTCGTATTGAGCGTGGTGCAATATATTTTTGCAATTTCTCTGACAGAGGAATGGATAGTGAGGTATGTGGACATCGCCCCGTGCTAGTGATTCAGAATTCTAAGGGTAATATGTTTAGTAGCAATACAAAAGTTTTGACGATCACCAGTCGCAGCAAGGCAAAATTAAAAACTCACGTACAAATAGGTAAGGAATGTGGCTTAAAATACGACTCTATAATTTGTTGTGAATTAGAGGATACTGTTAGTAAAAGAAGATTGATTAATGGATTTGGAGTAGCAGAAAAAATAGCAGAATGCTCTGAAGAATTAATGTTAAGAGTCTCCGTTGCATGTGCCAAGGCAGACGGATGGATTGATTTAGACGTACCTGAAGAAGAGGCTATACGAGTATTAAAAAGCCTTAATCAGAGAACACAAAAAGTATTTCAATATGAAAATAATTATGGTAGAAATATGAATAGGCAAGTTGCGTTTGCTTAAAGAAGGGGAAGTTGAATGTTATCAAGTATCTCAGATAATTTAGCTAATCGTATAGCACTTAATGTAGAGAATCATAAATATCCAACCAAAGAAGATCAAATTGAAGTGTATAGTTATGCTATTTACAGCATTATTTCAGAATTATCAACTGCAATATTATTAATTTTATTAGCATTATTTTTTAATACATTTGTTTCTGTTTTAATAATTGCATTTACCTTTACAACATTTAGGAGTATAGCCGGAGGATACCACTTTAAGACTCATTTAAGGTGTATGATGGTATCAGTCTTAATGTTCATTACAACCTCTCTAATAATCAAATACACACTTCAATATTGGTCGTTTGAATGTCTATGGCTTATTCTTACAATCTGTGTTATAATAGGGGTATATAATATTTATTATTATATACCGCGAGACACACCGAATAAACCAATCACAGAAATGTCTGAAATCCTAAGATTTAAGAAATTATCATGTCAATACCTAGCGATATGGGTAGTCATAATGATAATGATTATATCAATGTTTGAATTAAAAATAATTGTATTATCAAGTTGTTTTGGATTATTATTAGAATTATTCAGTATTAGCAAACTTGGACAGTTAATATACTCTAGAATTGATTCTTAATTTTCACAAAATTAATGTCTAACAAACTAAAATGAACAAACAAAAAATAAGACTAATGCATACCTCCTTGACACATTGGGTATAAATATCATATAATCATTGATGATACATAGCAATATTTTATTTATTGCTTAATGTCAAAGGAGGAAATAATAATGAAAAAAGATAGACAGTTACTTGAAAAAGCACTTGATTCAATTCTTGAAGATTACAGTAATGACAACAAGGTAATTGATGCGGTTGTAGGTGAATTATTAAAAAAGGGCATATCCAGAGGAAGAACCACTGGCATATTTACCAAAGCTATTCCTTTGGTTTATGTCTCAAAAATTGAACTATATTTATTTAGTAAATATCTTTATCAATTTGCACAAGATTATAAGATTTCTCCAGAACATTATTTTACTGATATTGAAATTTCATATGCTGAATCATATCAAAAGGTTGAAAAGGATAAAGTTAAACATATTTTATTGCACAATGTTTATCAAATCAGTGAGTCACAATTTATTTGCCCAATTGAAAGCTATCAAAATATCGGAGGGTATATGGGTAATGGTTTGTTGACTTATAATCCTAATACACAAAGACAACTTTTAAAAAGAAAAAGTGGGGATAGGATTGTTGAATCTATCAACATTGATCCTAAGAAGGTCTCTGAAATTACAGAATCAATGTTGGATGGAACTTTTAGTCCCAATGCAATTATTTGGAATGTTAGAAAAATAAATGGTCAAGAAAAAATAAAATACGACTCAAAAAATAAAACCTTATTGATAGAACCAGACAATATTACTACTTTTTGTGATATTTGTGACGGAATGCATAGGACTGGTGGTATGCTTAAGACAGTTGAGGCTAAACCAGAAATTGATAGAGTTACTTCAATATATATTCATCATGTCACAGAAGAAAGGGCTAATCAAATTATAAGGCAAGAATCAAAACAAACTCCGATTAGTTATGAATTCTTAGATTTCAAGGACACAACCAATCAAAATATGGAAGTTGCAAAAGCAATAAACAGTCGTCAGAGAAAAAATGAAATGTTTAATCGAATAGGGTTGGACTCAAAGGAAATCAGAATAGAAAATTATAAACTTACGACATTTGAAACTGTAGCAAAAGCAATTGAATTCACTTATGATTTAAATGATAAAAACAAACCCATTATTCTAGCAGAAAAGGTTGAAGATGATCTTATTGAACTATTTAACTATATAATTGGGTTTAATCATGAGAAATTTAAAGTGGATTTAGAAGACACTAAAGAAAAAACTTATATGGCAACAGACAATATGTTTATGATATATATTATTATAGGGGATTTATTGAGGCAAAAATACAATGATGATTGGAAAGAAGAATTATTTACTTTGTTTAAAATTTTAGATTTTAATAAATCTAATGAAATTTGGAAAAAAATTGGTATTGAAAATAATGTCAATTTATCAACGTATAAAAAGATGAGGCGATATTTTGAAGGTGTCATTCTAGAGAAGGAGGTGTCATAATGTCATTCAATAGAACATTATTTAACATGGAATTAAAAAATGATTTTTTGAACGAAAAGTATCCAAATGAAAGCACTAGAATGACAAACGCCTCTATCCTCAGAAGCGTAGGAAGATTTGAATTAGAAAAAAACAAAGACTTGAGTAAATTCAGTTATGAGGAGTTAAAAGAGTTATTAATTGGGATGAACAAAAAGTCTTTAGATTCGCTTGAAGTATCTTATACTATTATCATGCAATATTTAGATTGGTGTTTAGATAAAAATTATAGCTCAATGAATGTTTTGAAATTAATTGATAAAGAAGAATTGCCAAAATATATAAATCAAGTTGCTCAGAAGCATTCTTACTTTACCAGAGAAAGACTTTTTAGTGATGTGATTGACAAGCTTTATAATTATGTTGATAAAGCAATGATAGCAATTCTTTTTGAGGGAGGTAGAGGAAGAAGTCTCGCTGATCACACATTTGAGGAATTACGTAATCTCAAAGATACAGATATTAATCCTGAGATAAATGTCATCACAGTTACAAGAGACAACGGAGAAGAAAGAGACATTAAGGTAAGTCAGAAAACCATGGATATCTTAGTAGCTGCAACAAAAGAAATGGAGTATCACAAACTAAATGGTGAAGGGAAAGGCAGATTCGCCATAAGACCTTTAAAACAAGCACCTTATATTTTACGAACTTTAGATGTAGAATTTTCTGATGGAGATAAAATTACATCTTCATGTATTGTTACACGTTTTACAAAATTTCGTGAGTACACAGGTATTAAATTTTTAAATCCAACGTT
>Ga0209728_1001127_pt1 | contig 17511 bp, 25 predicted proteins | sample RifGroD1_FD_183997 | JGI IMG/M metagenome (GOLD analysis project Ga0209728, IMG submission 183997) | Groundwater microbial communities from Rifle, Colorado, USA - Groundwater D1 (SPAdes) (version 2) | ecosystem: Environmental > Aquatic > Deep subsurface > Groundwater | place: Rifle, Colorado... | reverse complement strand
CATACTGGCCAATAGAGCCAGTTTTTCTTTGTCATTTTTACAATTAAAATAATTAGATAAACTTATACATAATTATACAAATATATACACTAAATTACCTCCAAAAACAGTATAAAAGTATTGTTTTATTTCAAGTGATATTTTGTTGACATATTGGTTCAATTGATGTAATATATTAGACAGATAGTAAATATAAATTTGTGGGAGGTAATATTAATGAAAAGAAAAACTAGAATTGCTTATGGGACACATAAAGAAACAGGAAACACACAAAGGTTATGTGATACTATAGAAGAGGCTTTAAAAGTCAATATGATGTATAGAGACTTTGAGAAGCAATTAATTAAAGCGAATCCTCAGTTAGATATTAAATTCAAAATAGAAATAATTGATTAAAGAGGGATAATAAACCCTCTTTTCTTTTTTGCTCATTGTTCCACGTAGAACAAAAGGTAAATATAAAATACTTAAATAATTTATCCCCAAACTATAGACATTTCAAGGCCGATTTGATATACTGTTGTTGTTAGTTAAATTATTGTTTCTCAGGAGGTGAACCAACTTGACATTAACAAATCACGCAAAACAACGTATGCAACAACGTAAAATAAACTTGGAAGACGTGCATAATTGTATCTGTCAAGGTGTCACCTCAGAGGCTAATAATAACTGTATAAGATATACTTATAATAATATTTGCGTTATAATAGATCGAGATAATCATATAGTGACCGTAACATATACTAGTAAATACAATAAGTTATTAAGCAAACACTCAAAAAAGCATAATATAACTATTAGTAATTTATTAAATTTAGTAAAGAATGGAGTTTTGACAATATGTTAATATTTGTATTAAATAACATAGAAATAGATATTATTGGGAAGGAAGAAGTTAAAGGAGTAAAAAAGGTTAATAATGTTAATATTCCTTTTACTTCTCAGATTATAGAATCGAAAAAAGGTAAATATTTCTTGCTAGATAACCGGAGATATTACCTTAATAAATTTACCATAAAATAGGAGGTTTAAAAATGTTAAATCCTATAACAATACTAAATAAAAAGAAAAATGGTACTTGTATGAATTTTGAAGGTAAATATGACATACTCTATACTTTTGGTTGTATTGAAGATGGTATTAAAAAAATAGTTGAAGTATTAGCCTTCTCAGCAAAAGAAGCTAGACAAAAAATAAAAGAAGGTAAATGCTTAATAATAAAAATATGTAAAAACTAGCTTTATTCAGCTAGTTTTTTATTTATCTTTTTCCGTTGATCACTATAACAGTTATAACAGCACCACCACACTAGAACACAAGCAAAAAATAATTGTAGACAAAATAAAATTATTTTGCTATACTGTATTTAATAAATAGTCAATTAAAATCTATAACAGACTCAGCCAGTAAGAAAGGAGTTGATCAAGTGCCTAATATCAATTTAATAAAATTGTTTATTACTGGTAGGATAACCGAAAAGGAATTAAGGGAAAAGATGCAGAATAACAAATAGTAAATACATAGCATTAAAAAATTAACTTTATGGAGGCTGATACAATGACAGGAACTAACCATTTTAATAATTCTATAGGTACAACATATAAGGAAATACATGCCAGACAAGGCGAAACTTCGATTCAATTTGATATGTCAACGGTAAGTATTAAATTGAATGATAATGAGCAAATAACCTTTAATAATGAAAATTTTGAGTTAATTATGGCTGAGTACATAAGACGTAAAAAGGAGTTAAAAAGGATTAACCGTTAACATTAACGGTTATTTTTTTGCTTAATTTTGCTCATACCTATAATTCACCTTCTCAGAATAGGCCACAACACAGTTAAAAATTAAATCAGGTGTCATTATACCTGCATATACTGTATGGGACTATTAGAGGCTTTATAATTGATTTTAGATAGATTGCAGGGAAAATTTAAGCTGATTAAAGTCACTGGGGGAGTTAAAAGTATTAATTCAGTAAAAAATTTAATTAAGAAAGTAAAAATAATTATCTAAATAGTATTGACATACTATTTCACCTATGGTAGAATGTCTTTAGATTAAAAAACGGAAAACAGTAACAAACAACTGAGCCACTAGGGAGGCGTTCTCTAGATGTTTTAAATGTCACTCTTAATTTAACTATTGTCACAATGTCCCTAAACTATTTAGTAGTATCAAGCAACAAATTAAACTAATAAATATAACTTCCTCTGGAGTTATAACCCTATTCACATTAATATATATGATTCGTTGCTAGTGTTATTATAAGAACACGATAAACCAGCTTATAAAAGGTATACTTAACCTTAACAAACAGTAACGCAAACAAAAGACCATTGCAGAACATATTATAACAATATGGCGATGGCATGGAACAAAGCGGAATGTAACTAAACTAGCGGTAACTGCATACGTTAGCAGGGCGCAACGTAACAACAGGAATACAATTAAAAGGAGGGTATTTTATAGAATAGATATATAATAATACATACGGTCTGATTAATACCCAAAAATTAATCTAGTGCAGGAAATACATAAAGCAATATTTCCGAAGGTACACCATAACCTAAAATATGGGAATAAATAAAAGTTATTTACTATTTTGTTCCTTGGTTTAATCTGGAGTTATCCAGAGGTAAACAAAAGAGAGGACTGAGGGCAAAATGGTTATAACTTTTATTCTTAATTGTAGAAAGGCTTATAACAGATTTAACAGAGTCAAACCAGACAACAGCAACACAACAAAAACCTGCTAACAATTAAATTTTATAGAATCATTAGTAAAATTGTATAAGAAGAATTTACCAAACACTCGCGGGAGGTATTACAGATTCTTATACTATATTTTACTAAACATAACTATAATAAACTATTGTTGGCAGGTTATGAAAGAATAACAAAATAGAAAAATAAATATTATCTAAATTGTGCTTGACATAAGGATTAAAATTAAGTAGAATTTAGATAATACATAACAACAATATAATTCTAAGGAGGTTTTTCTTAATGAAAAATAATATTGCAAAAGGCTCATGGCAACAACAAATCTGGAAGGAACTCCTTTCAGGCGAATCTATAACAAATCCTTTGTCTTACATTCGCGGTAACGCAGCCAGATTCATGGGAAAATATCAATCTTCTTTTTACTCCCTACTTGGCAGGGCAGAAAGAGCCGGTTATAATATTTCCGTTGAACGTGGGCCACGTGGTGGTTACTGGAAAGCTACATATCAGTTAATTTCTTGTCCGATTCAAAAGTAGCATAAATTTAATATGTATTTTGTTGGTATATTGTTGTATAATGAAATAGTCCATAACAGCATAACAGCAGTATACCAACAAAATTCCTCAGTATTATTTTAGTTGTATTTGCTTATGTTAGAAATATGTAATATAAGCAGGTAGAATTAAAATAATAAAATAACAGGAGGCTGATACCATGCCGAAATTAACAGTAAATGAAATATCTAAAATAGAAAATTTATATACAGATCCTATCGTTGCATCTCCTAAAATTTGCTCATATTGCGGAAAGGAAATAACTGGTTACGTTTTTCATGTGCCAGGAACCAGAAATCCTTTGTGTGCGGATTGTTTTTCCGAAAGTTGGGAGGAGGATGATTCAGAAGACTTTGAGACTGAGCCTTCTGAGTATGAAAAATTTATTGAAAAATTTACAGAGGAGGAAAACAAAGCACGTAAAAAGTTAGTAGATCAGATTCTAGAGCAAAATAATAGTTTTATGTATGTAGAAGATTTATCCAGTGGACAGAAAGGCTGGATGGTAGGCTTAAGAGAATATTATCATAGCCTATACTGGTTAAAATCTTTATACCATGTAAATGTTATTGATTGATTAGAAATTTAATTTCTGGCTTATCCCATCTAGATATTACATTAGTTGGGATATACGAGGAATTGAATATAACAATAATAGGGAGGTAGTCACATGAATTTTTTAGAAGTTATTGGTAGAAATCAAGTTTCACTTATCCCTTTAAATGTAACTGGTGAATTAACTGTAGGATGTTTTCTGAATGGTAGCCATGTTTACGACCAAAACCATAAGAATTTAATCGGCTATGATTTGGAAGTAGATTCAGAAATGGGAACATGGTTGTCATGGAAAGTAATGGAAATTATCAATATAAATCATGATTACACTGACGAGCCGTTTTTAACTCTTGTAGTTATGCCGTTACATGATTCCAGCGGAAATTGTTTCCCTAGAAGAGAAGTATGGGAACAGGAAGGGCTGTATAAAATATTACCTTGTGGTCATGTGCATGGCTGGTGTACATGTGGTGAAGAATAGATAGCTTTACGGTTTACGGAGGTATACCCGTTAAAAACCTCCTACCGGAAATTAAAATTAATCTATAACAGGAGGTAATATTACATATGGAAAACTTAACTATTCAGGATTTAATTGACGAATATGAAATTTCAGAAGGTTTGCAAATAGAGTCAGAAGAGTTAATCATGGAGATACACCCAAGCGAATATTACTTGGGAGGCGATGAAGGAGGATACACAACGGACGACAATAGATATTTTAGCACCTTGGAAGGAGCAATTCAGTATATAATTAAAAGTATGGGAGGGATTGACAAAATTATCAGATATGAGGAGGCATAACAACATAACAGCACCCTATAAACCCTTGAAAATCAAGGGTTTTATTTTTGCCAAAACATGACAAAATATAGTTTTTATACAAATGTGAGATAATGGGCATAATTTCATAAAAATTAGTTAAAATTGTGTCTTGACAATTATATTATTTATCTATATACTATTACTTATCGAATATATATTTTCTAAGGAGGAATTTTATGTTACTAGAGGAAAAACAAAAAAGAAAAGAAGAAAGGAAAAAGTTAAAACGTGAAAAAGAACATAGAATAATTTATGATATTGATCATAAAAAGTGTGCAGAATGTAAATCCTATAAACCTTCAACAAGAGAATATTTTTATGAAAATAAGAAGAATACAATTGATTGGTTACATAACCTATGTAAAGAATGTGAAATACAAAAAGCAAAACAGTGGGCAAAAGACAATAAAGAACAACATAACGAAAATAATAGAAAAGCATTTAAAGAAAATAGATGGGATATAAAAAATATTATACGAGAAAATTCTAAAGAAAGAAGATTACAAGGAAAACATAAAGAATGGCAACAAAATAATACAGACAAAATGAAAAAATATAATGAAAATAGAAGACATAAAAATCATAATATAAATGATGAAGAATGGAAGTCTTGTTTAAGATACTTTAATAACAAATGTGCGTATTGTGGATTAAAAGCAGAAGATCATTATAATATGTATAGAGGTGAATTAAGATTAGAAAGTTTACAGAAAGAACATGTAGACCACGAAGGTAAAAATGATTTGTCAAATTGTGTTCCTGCTTGCAAAAGTTGCAACGATAGAAAATGGAAATTTGAATTTGAAGAATGGTATAATAAAGATAATGAAAGATATTCCCAAGAAAAAAATGATAAGATAATTAAATGGATTAATGAGGATTATAAACAATACATAAAGCCACCTAAACCAAAAGGAAAATATACTAGAAAGAAAATAAGTTAATATCAACAAGAGGTTTAACTGCCTCTTGTTTTTATTTAAGTTATTAATATATACAGAAAGCAAATATAAAATTTCAATAAAATAAATCAGAAAAGTGTTGACTTCTATTTGCCTATCGTTTATAATAATAATTGTAGAAAGTAAATATTAATAAAATCTAAGGAGGTTTTTATTAATGAATTTATATGAAATGTATCAAGATGTAGTAATCAAACCGACACTAAGAACAGAAAATAACTGCAACCTTCAACAGTCAATTGAAAACTTTTTAGAAATCCGCCACCCTGGAGACCTTGAAATATTTGAAACAGTAGATTTATTGATGAAAAAACTTTGTTGCAAAGATTGCTCTAAGTGTGATCTTTAAACAAAAGGAGGTATAATATTGAATAATCAGCAAATTCTAGAAATAGCAAAAGAATTAAATATACCAAAAAATGTTATTGCGTTTTGGCAGAACATTAACAATAATACATCTGATGTTTTCCCATTTTACAAAGTTTTTTACAGAAATCAAAATTTAACTAAAAGATGTAAAATTATAATTGAAAATGGGGAAGGAAAAATATTGCAAGAAATAAGATTAAAAAATACTTGTGATATTATACGTGAAAATTTATCTATAATTGATGTTAAATCTTTTCCTGGAAATTGGTTGGTTGATGGAATGGAAGAAATTATACAAGATAAAATATTCATATATAAAATTTAAACCCGTAAGGGTTTTATTTTTTCTATTTCTCAATAACATATTGACACATAAAATTTATTATTATATTCTATATTTAAGATACCATAACAAAAGGAGGCCGAACAATGGCAAGAAGAGATAAACACGATATGGAGCAAATGAGGGATACTGTTAACTATTATCTGCTAATTAACAGTAATAACCCTCACTCAGCCTATAAGAAACTGGATGTAAAACAATACCAAAATACTAGAATGGCAATAGTTGGCCTATGGTATACTATTGTTGAGAAAAGTATACAATATATTAACAATAGCGAATTAGGCTATATTCAGGAATTTTTAAGGAATAACAATTTATTGGAAGTTAATACAAATTAACCTGCTGATTTAATGCAGGTTTTATTTTTGTTCTGAAATAAAAAATATGTTGCAATTATATTTTATATGTGTTAGAATAATAGTGTAAGGCAAATGAATACATAAATTGAATTATAGGAGGTTTTATTAATGCCATTTCTGAGTGCAAAAGAAGTTTTACAAACCATAGTTAAGTACGATGAACATCTTAAAAACATAGAATGCACCTGTGAATACTGCAATACTATATCAGCACTAAGCAATTATTTAAATACCCATAAAGGTGATTTACCACGAGATATGCATAATTATTATAATATTGATGTACTATCACGTAGAGCACAAAAATATTTAATGGAGAACGAAAAAAATTATCTGTAGTATTAAAATAGTGTTATTATTTAGCACTATTTCTTTTTATTGTAACATTAAAAATATATGTAAAATATCATGACCAAATGTTGATTTTATAATAATCTGAGGTGTTATAAACACTTATAAATCAATACTTTTAAAAATCGTAAAATTGATAAAAAGTAGTTGCAATTATAATTAGATTGTGTTAAACTTAGTTAATCGAATAAATAATTTTTAGGAGGTTTTATTTATGTTTATTAAACCATTGTTTTTAACTAGTATTATAAAGTTACAACAAAAAATGGTAAAAAAAGAATTGTTAGAATTAGAATCTTTAACATTTAAAGGTTTTAATCCCAATAATTTAAATGATCATATTAAAATATTTGGAGGTGACGTATGTTCTATCAAGCAGATTTTATTATCCAAAAATAGCGAGGCCAGTCGTTTAATTTTAAAAACTGGTTCTCGAAAAAGATTAATTGAAAGGAGTTTAAATATGTTTAATATTAATGTAAATAAATATGTTTATAAATGCATAACGAGGCCATAGAGCCTCTTTTTTATTTTATAAAATCATAAACTATTTTTAAAAACTATTGCAATTATATTCATATTGTGCTATACTTACATTGTTAGTAAATCAGTTAAGTAAATTGTAAGTTAATTCAAATAAAAATAAAAATTTAGGAGGAAAATTACATGATTAAATTAAATTCTCAGACATTAGCAAGTCAAGGAAAAATTCAAACAGTCGAAGCCTACCAGGAAATTCTAGATTCTTTTTATACTGCAGTTGAAACTTTGCCGAATAGTAGGGAGAAGGCTTTAGTAGTTACAAAGATTGATGAAGCTGCACTTTGGCTCAGAGAAGCACTTTCAAAAATGTAAGTTTAATTTATCCAGTTTATAGCGGTATCTGGTTAAAAACCGCTTACTAGTAAATTATATAAAATATAAGGAGGAATACACAAATGTTAAACTTAGATAATAGAGATTTAAAAAGAGTATTCAAAAAGGTTGAGGAGCTGAAAGGAATTAGTAATAAACAATTCAGTGATCTAACAGTATCGGAACTAAGTTATCTTTTTAGTAAGACACAAGTATTAATTGATTATATCTTCAATCTTAAGGAAGGCTTAGAGATGCAAGAGCAAGAAACAGGATAGTAAAACCTCCTGTTTTTCTTTTTGTTTATTTTGTGTTTTTACGTTTTGGGTATTGCTTTTTATACAGAAGTAATATATAATTGTATCAGTTGAAATACATATTAAATTGAATCTAAGGAGGCCACAACAATGTTATTAGTAGCCAATAGAAAAAATCTAAAAGAATGCATGAAAGAACTTTTAGGCAACGAATACACTGAGACCAAGGAGAAAGAATTAATCAACATTTGCACCAAAGACGATTATACAAATTACAAAGAGGAGCAAAGAGAGCATGAATCATTTGCAATTCAACGATACATGGATAAGATTGACAAAATTTTAAATACTCATGGTGTCGAATCAGGTTATCCAGAAATACCCAATCTTGAATATTGTAACACTGGTGAAATGTATAATATTACCTTGTTACATTATAAAGGCAAATTGTATATCGGTGATGTTGGATCATTAATGGAAAAGCAGGGTTAAAATACCTTGCTTTTTATTTTGTCCGTACCTTGCAATTATATTTTTATTATGATATAATTAACTATAATTTAAAAGGAGGTTATACAATGATTGATCGAAAAGTCATTAAAACTAATCCACAAGGCAAGCCAGTCACAGTAGTTACTAAATCAGGGCCGACTGGTTACGAGATAGAAAAAATAAACCAGAAAAATGGTCAATGTGCAAGTATATTTTTGTCCAGCGGAGAGATTGAAAAACTGATAGAATTTTACAATGAAACAAAGGGAACTGCCGATTAAAGGCAGTTTTCTTTTTCTAATATTTGAATAAATGGAAAATTTGATCATGTTTTTATTTTTTAATAATCTATATTTTGATATTGTCAATATCTAATATTTGATATAGAATAGTAATATAAATAAATACATAAAACCACAGTAACAAAAAGGAGGTCAATACATATGTCTAATTATTACGAGAAAAGAAAAGCAGGGGTAAATATTGCTCATGCTTTGATGAATTTAGGATGGAATGTTTACGGATACAAGAAAGATGAATCAGATAGTATGACAGATTATTATTCACCTGCATATTGGAATGGTATTGCAGAGAAAAACGGTTTTGTTTTAGTAGTTAATAATAATTATCCTAATGAAGAAAAAGAAATAACAAAATATAACCCTAAAGGCAATTTATCTTTTGAAGATCAAGAGAAAATTAACAAACTTGAACAAATGACACAAAAGAACGGAGCAACAGCAGGTGAAGAAGAAAACGCCAAAATGTTAATTGATAAATTGCAAGCTAAAGTTTCCGGTGAATCTCAGTATATTGTTATTGGAAAAATACCTGCTCATATGGCTAATCCTGGTCGGTGTATTTGGCATATAGAAAAAGATGGTAAAATTTATGATAAAGGAAATGCATTAACAAAATATGCAGATATTCCTGCTGATTACGAATATGATTATGTTAAAATGGAATATAAGTCTGGTTATGACAAATGGTTTGGTGGTGAAAAGAAAGTATTAACTGAGGAACAAGTTAAGGCAGCCAATGATTTTAAAGCCTTAATTTTGCGTTTTGAAAGAGTAGTTAATAATATGTCTGGTATGGGTGATGGTACAGCAGAAACAGAACAGAAGGGACTAGAACAACAACAAAAGGAAGGATACGAGAAAGTAATAGTATTAGAAACAAAAACTAAATTAAAAATGGTTCTTGAAGATAGAAATAACATCCAAGTTGGTGATTATCTGTCATTTGCTCATCATGGTGGATACTGGAAAGTAATAAATGAACATATGCAAAAAGGCACTTGGAAAGGTGTACAGATGGAGAAAAAAGCATTTACTTATGAAATAGTTGGCAAAGAATCAAGAGGATTTCAACAGTTAAAAAATGGAAAAAGATATTATGATTATGAAGAAAGAATGCTTAAAAGTGTAGAAAATGGAAAAACTAAAATATATACCTTGCAAGAAGTTGAAGTAACAGAAGAAGTTGAAAAATGGGTTAAAATTGATAAGAAAAATACATATAACAAAAAGGCTGAGACTAAAAAAGAAGAAGTTACAGAACAGCCAATAACAGAGGCAACCAACAAAGAAGTAGTTAATAGTATTATTTCAGATTATGAATTGACTATAACTGCTGATGTTGATACCAGAGATAATTCTCCTTTGTGGGTTGTTAAAGTTGTAAATAAACTAAGCAAAGAAGAATATAAGAATGTAGCTGAACAATTCAGAGAGTTAAAAGGTCATTATTCAAAATTTAAACATGGTTTTATATTTAAGTATAACCCAACAACTTTTTTAAAAGGTGAATCAGTAGAGCAAGAACAACAAGAAACAGAAAAGACAACGGAAGAAATAATAACAGAAGCAAATGAAGTAATAACAGAAGAAATTAGAACACCAGAACAGAAAACAACCGACCAGATTATTGATATGTCCGTTAATATTATTACTGAATTAGGTATTGACGGATCGAACATTGATAATAATGAGCAGTACAAAGAAAAATTATATAATTTTATTAAGGATAGTAATATAGTTATAACGGATACTGTAATTAACTGCCTAAAATCAGAAGAAGGATATAATAATTTAACTGATGTATTGCAATTAATACAGTATGGATATTATCAGCCGATTAAAGACGGATTTATATATAATTGTCATTTTAAAGAATGGGGTTTGTCCATGCCTCAAATTCAAGAATCTATATCATTGATGAATATTTCATTTATTGATATGGGAAATAAGATAGGATTTGAAGGTTTGACAACCGAACAAACAAGAAATATTAAGAACATTTCAGACATTAACGGATCTATTTTGTTTATTGACAACGAGATACCTGAAATCGTTGTTAGTGTTGATAACAGCAACTTGGAAACAGAACAGTATGAGAAACAACACCAAGAGGAAACAACAGAAGAATTAAATAGTAACCTTGATTTTGATGATGATATCCTAAGTAAATTTGACAATATAGAAATTAACAATAACAGCCGTATTTCTGCTGATGATGAAGTATTTTGCAAAGAGCAGGAAAACATCTATAAAAAACTAATAGAATCATATAACAAATTCAGTTTAGAATTGCAGGGAATATCTGTAATATCTAATGAACATGGTAAAAAATATGGCACACAAACAGAAATTTACTTCTATGAAAAACCAACAGCTTACTATCACAGTTTAAAACCTGCCGAGATAGATAAAACAATAAATAAAATGAAGGATCAATATGTAAAAAGTGTGTGCAGTTATTTTTCAGATAAACACAATGTAACGATTGACGATGAAAAAATATCTAAAAAATATGACCAGAATGTAAAATATGACAATATTATTGATGAAATTTTTCTTCAATTAGGTGGTTTTACCTTTGAAGAAAAAGCTATTAAAGAAATAAAAGATGCAACAATTAAGTTACTTGAGTATAAAATAAATAACAGCTTTACTATTAAGAATAATAAAATTGCTATAACAAATTTCTTTTATATTGATAGTATTGATGCAAAATATGGTACAGTGAGAATTAGTTATAATTATCGTGATAATTTCAAAGTATTGCTTACTGCTATAACACATTTTGAAAGTAATCAGACAGAAAATATTTATACTGAGTTATTAAATGGTTTTAATAAGTATAAAAACGATGAGTTAATCAAGGAACATGAATTAAATGACATTAAAGCTAAGTCATTAAAATTATTCAAAAATGGTAAAATTGAAATACTGTTTAAATCTGCTCAGGATGCTAGGCAATTTGCCAAAGAATATTGCGGATACATTGAAAAAGCAGCATAATAAAACTATAACAGGTTTTACGGTTTACCTTATAAAAAACCGTAAATTATTAAATATTGGAGGATTAATTATGTCAGATATATTAAGTAAATTTGATAGTATCCAAATAGAGAACACGAATAGAATAGATGAAGATGATAAAAGTATCTGTGAAAAATTTAATAAAATTTATGCAGAAACTTTAGAATGTTACAAGAATACTTTAGATAGTTTAATATTCTTATATAATAGTCACATTCATTTAGTACAAAATAGTTATGAAATGGATGTATCAATGTATATTGGTAGGGATAATATCAGTATAAGTGGAGTTATACGCAGTATTATTGAATTGAAAAATAGCTTTATTAATAATATATGCAATCATTTTTCTAAAAAATATAAGGTAACGATTAATAACAACAAAATATATAACAAATATCAAGATAAAGAAATAGAGTATACCCAACGAGAAAATAAGGATAAAACTTTAAACAAAGAGCAAATTATATATAATCATCTTGACTATAACATTATACTTGATGAAATTATTATTCAACTCAATGGATTTAGTTTCAGAGAAAAAGCTATAGATGAGATAAAGAAAAAAGCAAAAATGCCATTACATTATTATGAATATAGAAAATATTGGAACTATGAAATTAAAGGAAAAACTATAAAATTTAGAGTTAGTGTAAAAGATATAATACCAGCATTATACTATTATGATAATAATGAAACTGGTTTAGTCAATTATTACACGCATAACAGAATTGACGATTATAGAAGTTATGAAAATGGTAATACAAATATTAAGTTTATCAATGCTCAGTATGCTCTTGATTTTGCAAAAAGGTATTTGGGATATATAGAAATGTCTGAAGAAGAAAGAGAAATATATAAGAAAAAATGTAGTAGTTGGTAGGAGGTTAATTTATGAAATATCCGATTAAGAATATAATTGTACCACAAGAAAAAAGAAAAGAAATTAACGAAAAATGTCTGTATGTAATTGAGAATGATTTAAAAGTATTGTCACAAGTAGACATTTTTAATGTGTATACAGGTGATGGCGGTCTACATGGTTTAGAATATAGTAACTATAACAGTTTCCATTCTTACACCGAAGCAAAAAAGGAAATAGAACAAGGCCAATTCTTTACACCTCATAATATATGTAAGTTTATGGTAGATTGTATTAAACCTTCAAAAATAGATATAACAGCAGACTTAACAGCAGGTATGGGGAATTTTGCTAATTATTTACCTGTGGAAGAAAATATATATCTTAATGAGTTAGATATTAAGGCTGTTAAAATTGCAAAATATTTATATCCGAAAGCCAATATAACAGCCGATGACATAAGACAGTATAACACAGATACAAAATTTGATATAGTTTTCGGCAATCCTCCTTTCAATTTAAAATGGGAATTAGGCAGAGAAGAATATTTAAGTCAATTATATTACTGTATTAAATCAAGTCAATTATTAAAACCTGCTGGTTTAATGGTTTTGATTGTTCCTAATTCTTTCCTTAAAGATGATTTTTCTGATAGTGGAATGATAAAAATAATAAATAGTCATTTTAACTTTATCTGTCAATTTGATTTACCTGTGGACAGTTTTAAAAATGTTGGGGTTAATCATTTTGAAACAAAGATAATGATATTTCAGAAGAAGAGTGGATATTTAGAGGAAAGATTATACAATACTTCTAAGATTCCTATAACAGACATAACAGATCAACAGTCAAATATTATTTACAATACATATATTAAGCCAGTGCAAGAACGAAAAGAGAAGATTAAAAGTAAATTATTTTTTGAAAATCTTCATTCTTCAAATGAAATAGAAGATCAAGAGTTTGCATTTAAAGTTAAGAAATTGCTCTATGATATTAAAAGGAATCCATTGGTCAATAACAATTATGGTAAATGCTATGAGTATATAAATAAGTATTACAATCAGAAGAAACCAGAAGATATGAAATGGCAGGAATGGGATAAAATCAGAATAACAAAGAATAAGGTAATTAGTTATTTAACTAGAACATTAAGAAAACAGAATGATACAGAGCAGGATAAAATTGCATTAGTTAAGACAAAATATGGTTTGAAATTAAAAGGATATTCCAGAAAAAATAAACTGTATTTATCAAAACTAAAAAACGAAAAAGAAATGTCTTTTAATGATATGGTGTTAGATGGTGTTTATCCATTTGAGGATAAAAAATATCAGAAATTAGTTGAAAAGAAGAAAGAATCTTATTTAAACCAGTCTCAATTATTTGCTGATATGACCGAAAATGATAATATTAAATCATTTCTTGATGAATTAGTTATTACAGATTATGAAAATATTGAAGAGATTAAACTTAATGACATTCAAAAATTAGATACTAATAAAATACTCCAAAAACAATACGGATTTTTACAATGGGGTCAAGGAAGTGGAAAGTCGATTTCTGGAATTGCTAATGCTTTACATAGACTTAAAAATACAAATATTAGAAATGTGTTTGTAGTAAGTACAGCTATAGCAATCAATAATACATGGGATGTAATACTTAAAAACTATAAATATGACTACATAAGGATTAATAATTTATCCGACATTGAAAATATTCAACATGGTCAAATGGTTTTGATTACTCTTAATATGCTTTGTAAGTATCAGAAACAAATTAAGAAGTATGTTAAGAAACAATCTCAAAAGGTTATGTTAATATTAGATGAATCTGATTCCATTAGCAGTCCTACATCTAAACGCACAAAGGCAGTATTAGACTGTTTTAGAAGGGTTAAATATAAAACCCTTATGACAGGTACTAGCACACGAAATAACATATCTGAAGTGGCTACACAGATTGAATTATTATATAATAACTCTATTAATATGATTAGTGAATCAGAATTTATTTTCCAACAAGATAAAAAGACAAAGGAATTAAACGAAGTAAGAAATAAAATGTTTATGCAACCTATACCAGCATATCATAAAGGTTATAAACTATTCTCAGAATCACATTTACCTGAGAAAATAACCGTATTTGGGGTAGGACAAAAGACACAGGATATTTTTAATTCTGATGTATTGAAAACTTTAATTGATAAAACAATTATCACTAGAACATTTAGAGAAGTCACAGGGAAAGACTTGTATGAAATTATTCAAGAAACTTGCAATTTTAATATTCCTGAGAGAGAATTATATTTAAAGGTTATTGAAGATTTTCATTCTATGAAGTATTTATTCAATAGCACAGGGAATTTAAGAAAGGATAGAATGTTAGAGATATTAAATCAATTAATGTTAATGCTTAAAGTTTGTGCTATTCCTAATAGTTTTAAAGAGTATAAAAGTAATTTACAACCTTCAAAGATTAAAAAACTATTATCTATGTTAAGTAAATGGGATGCTGAAAGAGTTGCTATAGGCTGTAGACATATTAAAACTGTTATGATTTATGCAAATGCCATTAAAGCAAAATTCCCTAATAGACCAGTGTTTATTATTACTGGTGATAAAGTGTCATTAAATAAACGAAAAGATATAATTAAGCAATTGCAAAATACTACCAACGGAATATTGATTAGTACACAACAGAGTCTTTCTAGTAGTATGAATATAGGTTTTGTTAACAAGGTGGTTATACCTGAGTTATCATGGAATGATGCAAGTATGAGCCAATATTATTTTAGATTTATTCGTTACACTTCTATCGAGTGGAAACAGGTTTACTTTTTAACTTATGAAAATAGTATTGAGAGTAATTTACTATCTTTAATACTTGCAAAAGAAAGATTAAATCTGTTTATGAAGAATCAAGAATTAGAGGAAGATGAAATTTATGAGAAATACGGAGTAGATTTTAATTTGCTTGATATGTTAATGACTAAAGAAATAGATTCAGAAGGTAAGGTAAGAATCAATTGGGGTAAACAAAATATAATTTAGAGGTGAAGTTGTGGATCAATCTGAATTAATTAAACTAATTGAAATGTGGCAACGTGCAGACCCTTCAGTATATAAAGCTAATATAAAGGTTATATGCCATTCTAAAGGCATTAAACCGAAACAAATAGAAGAATACCTTAATGTTACTTATAATTCAGCTAGAAGCTATACAAACGCCTCTCATACTGCTAGAATAGAAATATTAACAGCTTTAAAACTAGCTGAATTATTAGGTGTAAAAATTGAAAAGTTTTTAGAAGAAATTCAAAAATAGATATTGACAGTATTCAATTAAAGGAGTATACTAACTATAGAAATTATATTTACATTCTCTCAAAGGAGTTTGAAAGACAGTAACACCAATAAAAAATAGAAAGGATGTTTAATTATGAATAATATAGTTATAAGTGTAGGATTTAAAAAAGGAAATGAAGGAAATACATATAAACAATTGAAAAAACTAACATCATTGAAAGATATTATTGATTTATATAATGAAAATGAAATCATAAATCATCCTTATATGTATTATAAAAATAATAATAGAAAAGTAGAACATGCGGAAATTTATGATGTAAACATTGCAAAACAAGTATTAAAAATGATTAGTGTTAATATAGATTTAAATGATTTTTACTGTATGTCTTTAGGATTATTGTGGAATATAAAACGAAAAGGATATGATACAGAATTTACTTTTAATAATTTGTCTGGTACAATTTTTTATAATGATTGTCAACATGAAAATTTTGTAATATCTGATAATATAGTTAGAAGCGAATCTCAACAATTGGCAAATAATATAATTGATTATATTAATAAATTGTGTGTATGAATTGGTAGTTTTAACAAAACAAAGATTTTATAATATAATTTGGAAGGAGTTTTGTAAATGTTAAAAACTTGTATTGAAATAATTAACAAATTTAAGAAGTCTTTATCTTCTGACGATCCTTATAATTCTGAAGATGGTGGTTATAACTATCTTGGTAGAATGAATGTATTTTTAGGAGAATTAAGAAGTGAAGGAATAAAAGTTGTTGAAGATGAAAATATGGAAGAATTTGAATACATAGAATTTAAAACAGCAAAGCAAGCAGAAAAGTTTTATAATAATTGCAAATGGTTAAACGGTATGGATAGCCATTGGTTTAGTTGTGAAGTAGAAATAAAACTTCAAGGAAAGAAAGTTATCTTTGAAGGTGGCGACTGGTAAAAAGTTAATATATTTTGTATCTGCCTTACAATCACACTATATAAGCACTCAGTAAGGTATAATAGAGGATATAATAACTAAGTCAATTTAAACTAATCTAAACTAAAGGAGAGTGTTCTTAATGGCACAAACAGCAATCAAAAACACTATAAAAGTAATAAATATAGAAGAATTATCAGACATTTTATATAATGACACTTTATTACTTGATTTATCCGAATCAGAAATTTATGAGAAATGTACTAATATGGCAGATCAACAAGAATTCAGAAATTTGTTTTTCTTTATTGACGAAAATTCAGAAATGTATTTTTATCAAAGGCAACACGAACAGGAAATTAAAAATTACATTTTTAAGCAATTTAATATCTCTGAAATTGATGAACGTGCATTTT
>Ga0209728_1001126_pt1 | contig 17521 bp, 27 predicted proteins | sample RifGroD1_FD_183997 | JGI IMG/M metagenome (GOLD analysis project Ga0209728, IMG submission 183997) | Groundwater microbial communities from Rifle, Colorado, USA - Groundwater D1 (SPAdes) (version 2) | ecosystem: Environmental > Aquatic > Deep subsurface > Groundwater | place: Rifle, Colorado... | reverse complement strand
TGGCGGCTGATTGGTAGCCTGTGTTCGTGGCGGCTGATTGGTAGCCTGTGTTCGTGGCGGCTGATCGGTCGCCTGTGTTGGATTCCTTAGCGTCGTCCCATTTAATCCGATCAAGCATGAATTTCACGCCAGCTGATATCAGGCCAGTGATCCCAATTTCTACGCCAACATGTAATTTTGTGCATGCTACTTTGCTGTCGTCACTGTCTCTGGACAACTTTCCACTTCCCACTACCTCCGCGTAACGACTTTTTGCAGGTGGGTAATAACCAAATACGTCCATGGGGTTTTCGCAGAAATGAAAACCCTTTCTGCAAGCGATGGCCTCGGATTCCTCGTAATCGCCACCCAATTCGTATTGTTTTGCAATATCTGAGGTAGGGCAACATTTCAGATTCTCGTCAAAGCCCTTAACTCCGTTAACTGTGTTTTCCATAATTCATCCTCCAATTTCTTTTTTTTAGATCCTAACGGGCAATCTCCCTGGTATTAAGCGAGATCAGTATCGTTTCTAAGTAGAGTCGGAATTTGTCCAGGGTGATTGGAACTCGCTTCACCGGAAGCTCTGTTTCTGGTATACTGACATTGAGGATATTTTCATTACGATCCGGTGGGCATTGCAGTGCTGACGGATCTTTTTCTTTGCCCTGAACTAACATTTTGTTTTTCACCTCCTTAAATTGATCAAGTCTGGAGATACAAACTCCTACTTAAGGACGAAAACTTTTGTGGCCGCCTTTTTTCCGACTTCTGGTGCTTCGCCTTCCGCTGCAGTCCAATCTCGCGCCAAGTCATAGTTGGCCTTGTGGCTGCGTCCTCCAGCGTCCATCCTGCCTTAACCCTGCCCCTGAAAGTGTCATAATTTATCCCGTTTCGCTTTGCCATCTCTAAAAACTTGATTGGGTACACCTTGCTTTTTTCCCTTGCACATTCAGCTTGGGCCTTCCGATCCTGTAGTGGTTGCGTGGCTGCTCTCTCTAAATCCCATCCCAACTGGTTCGCCCTATAGCAGAGCGTTCGGTAACAAATCCCGTTCTGTTCTGCGACTTTTACCCATTCGCCAAGACGATGTTTTTTGTGCGGCGGGGTAGTGATCGCCCTCTCCTTTTGCCAAGCCAACGACCGGACACGAACTTCCAGTGTTGCAGCGCTCACACCGTTTTGCTGCGCTATCTGGTACTCCTCCGGTGTAATATAAAAGTCATAGCTCATCTATCCCCTTCCCTCCCCCTTCACGCCACCCGACACCTCTGCAACATCCGAAAAGTAATCTCAGCGATCTGGACCGCTTCGCCCAGGCTTGTCCTTCTGCCCCACGCGATGTTGTTGATGCATATGTCCGTGGTTGTTAGATCCATCACTTCAATGAATTGGTCGTCGGTTAAGGGGCCGGTAGTTCTTTCGAGGGTTGCCCTCAACATCTATTTGACCCCCTTCCACTTCTTCCGCAAGGCTAATGCATCGAGATCCTTTTGGGCTTCTTCTGGCGTTGTTCGCCAGGGAGTAGTTCGGTATGCGTGTTCGCCGTAACCCGGAGCCTTGTCTGGCTTGCGACAGAAGGTTTTGAATTGATTTTCTCCGAGTCCGGCGCGTACGAAGTAAACGTGGCCGCGGGGATCAAAGTATTGCTTCATTTCCTTGGCCTCTTCATCCAATAAGCTTTCGAGCATTTCGCGGACGAGTGCGATTGAATACGTTGAGCCATCCGGCATATTGCGTATGTCGTGCAGCACACCTCTGATCTCCTGCTTGATTTCTGATTCTTGGACAGCTTCACAAAGGTTTGCTTTGGCCTCCCAGTCGAGGTTTGTTCCCCACTGCTCGATCCAGGCTTCAAGGGGTTTGTTCAAGTTGTTTCACCTCTTTTCGTGGTTTATTTACAGGTTTTCCCTGTCTCGTGTCGAAGTGGGTAAGTTGTCCAGACTTCCACTATCAGTACGAAGGGAGGTGTTATGATGAATCAAAGTTCTAATCTTATTGGCGTAACCGAAATACCTTGGACTTTTAAAACATGGATTGCTAATTTTAAAAACGTAGACTTACCTATTGGTGATCTAGCGGATGATATTCTGCGGTCACTGGATTTCCCTGAAGAAGATGATTTTGGAGAAATCTACGAGTATCTTTCCGTAAAAGCGAAAGGGCGTTCTGCAATACTGGAAACCTTTGCTTTAGTTTGGGCTTTCTATCAGGCGTCAAGATGATCTAACTTTTCAATGACTAAAATCACTTCTGGGTTGATTACTTCACGGTTATTACTGTATTTTCGTTTTAACTCGTACGGAGCATAAAGCCCAGAGCCTACGAGCTTTTCCACTCCAGACCTGCTTGCCAATTCGTTGAGCAGGTCTACTGTTTTTATTTCTCCGAGATTTGACATTATTTCTCACCTCCCCTCCAATAATCGGTTGCAATCTCTCCCCTTGCCGAGCTAACCGCCAGGTGCTGGGCAAGGGGAATTTTGGTTAACCAACTTTTTCACAAATTAGGCGGATTTCAACTCTTCGTCATTCATGTCAAAAAGATATTCAAGGGTTAATCCTTTTGGTAAGAGCCTCTTAATCTTCATCATTTCCAGCCTGGTGAACTCAGTTTTACCGAGTATCTTTTTGCTAAACGACTTTTCGCATATGCCAATTTTGGCAGCTACCTGAATACCACTTAAGCCCAACCTTGCCATTTCGGCCCTGAGATTTCTAAACATTTCAATCCCTCCCCATCTAGAAAAATCACCATGCATGGTGTTTATATTCTTTACGATAATCCTTGCATGGTGATTTGTCAACGTTATATTTTATATCTCCGCACGGTTTGTCGAAATATTTGTTTAAAAATAACTCCACACGGTAATATTATGCCTTGTAAAGTAATTAAAAATCCTTATAATAACATATAAAGGGGTGTAGTTAATAATGAAGTTGACAGATAAGATAGATTTGTTAATGGCGGAAAAGGGTATCAACAAAGCAGTGCTGTCCAAGCACTCAGAAATACCCTATTCAACAATTGCTAATTTTTATGAAAAAGGTACCGACAACGTAAAATTATCGACTCTGAAAAAACTAGCAAAATATTTTCAAGTGTCACTTGATTACATAGCTGACGATGACGTAGAAGAAAGAAACGCTAGTTCTTATGCCCAGGAATACGGCCAATATCGAACTTCAGACCTAATGCCATTGGCTTTAAATAAAAAAATCCCCGTCGTCGGGGTTATTCAAGCTGGGGAGCCGTTACTGGCGGAGCAAAACATTATTGGATTTGTTGAACTACCATCCGAATTTATTAATGATGGAGGTGAGTATTTCGGGCTTAGAATCATTGGCAATAGCATGAACCTCAGCAGAATCTTCGAGGGTGATATCGTGATAGTCCGCAAACAAAATTATGTTGAGAATGGCGAAGTTGCTATCGTCCTGGTTAACGGAGAGGATGCTACGGTTAAAAAGTTTTACCAATCCGACACCATCGTCACCCTCGCCCCCAATAGCAGCGATCCAACATACGCCCCAAGGACTTACGATCTACAGAAAGTACCCATCGCTATATTAGGAAAAGTAATCAAGGCGATTATTGACTTTTAGATTACGAGGAGGGAAACAATATGGCAAAACAACGCAATCCGAATGGAATGGGGAGTTATAAGTTACGAAAAGACGGGAGGGTTTCGTGGACCCAGAAAAAAGATGGTAAGCCTAGGACGCTATATGGAAAAACTCTAAAAGAGTTGCAAGCAAAAGTAAAAAAGGTTTCCGATTTACCTATAACGGATTCCAATAAATTAAAAGTAGATGAATGGTTTATAAAGTGGTTAGAGATCTATATACAGCCATTAAAAAAGACAGCGACATATGAGCAGTACAAAACCCTCTATGAACAGCACGTAAGTCCTGTCTTGGGCCATAGGAAACTCCCTGGCGTGGATTCATCCGATATACAAATGGTTGTCGCAAAAATGAACTCAAAGGTCAGGAAAAAAGCTGAACTAGATGACAAGGGGAATATAATTAAACCTGAGCAAAAAGGGTACTCAAGCAAAACAATGAAGGAAACGGTCGGTGTATTGCGTAGAGGGTTTGCAAAAGCGGTCAAAGATAAGAAAATACCTGAAAGTCCTGTAAAAGATATAGAGATACCAAATAAGCAAAAAAAAGCGAAAAAGGTATTATCGATCAAAGAATTGCACGATCTATTTGAGGCTATGAAAAACAGTCGCTGGATATGGGCAATGAGGTTATTGCTAGTTACAGGCATGCGTCGTGGTGAACTCCTTGCATTAAGGGGATCCGACATAGAAGTAGATAACCGCAGGATTGTAATCGACGAATCAGACAGTACGGCAGGAGTGGGAGATACTAAATCAGCAAAAATACATTATGTTCCTCTAACAAAAAAAGCTATGGAGTATTTAAAAGGGCAAAGGAAAACACTTGAAGATGAAGTTAACCCGATTCTACACAATGAAAAATTAAAGGAAACAGGATTTCTGTTTCCCAGCGAAAATGGAACCGTTATGCGGGGTGACTCGTTCACTACAATGGTCGCAAGATTTGCCGTTAAAGCAGGAATAAAAGCAAGCCCTCATTGTCTAAGACATACATTTGTTTTTATGAACAGAAAAACATTGTCCTTAAAAGACCTTCAATACATCCTAGGCCACGACGAGAGTACGACGACCCTCGATATCTATGGAGACATGCTTGATGACTCATCGGAAGAAACGGCCAACGCCATTGATAGTGTGTTTGATAAAGTAGAGGAAAAGATTGCTCAATTGGATAAGGAAAAGGCGGAGAAAGAAAATAAACCGCCAGGGAAAGTTGTTGATTTATTTAGCAGAAGGAAAAGTAGTTAATTTTTTTTGACCATTCTCGACCCTCTTTTGACCTACTTTTTTCAGTATCATACCCGAAAAATAGGTTCTTCGATAAAAATGAAAAAACCTTCAATACCGCATGGTAGAAGGAAAATGCCATCGAGGGGAAGTATCGTTCTTGTGAGAAATTTTAGTTCGGGACCAAGAGGCCGTGGGTTCGAATCCCGTCGCCCCGACCATTGGTATCAAAGGGTTTCCTTAAATGGAAACCCTTTATTTTTTGCCCTTCTGACCCTCTTTTGACCCACTTATTTTAAATCGATCTTCTCTAGGGAGATATCGTACATTTTTTTTATCTTACACGCAATGATCTTGGGGATTGTTCCGGGCACCCTTTCGTAGGCAATGTAAACACTAATGGATATCCCCAAGCATCTCGCAACTTCCTCCGCGGTGTATCCACGACTCTCTCTAGCTGCTCGTAAAGTAATCTGAAACATCATCCATCCTCCTCAAAAAGTTCTTTTGCTTCGACTCCTAGTGCTTCTGCAATTACGACCACTGTTTTTATTCCTGGAAGCTTCCCCTCTTCGATGGACGAAATATAACTCTTGCTTAACCCTGTAGCCTTGGCTAAGTGTTTTTGCGTCCATCCCTTTTCTTTGCGGAATTTGGCTATTCTTTTACCAACCATTTTGTCATTCCCTTGATGATACCTGTAAGTTTACTACGTGAGTGGTGTCGAATTAGGTAATAAGAAAAATCCAAGCAAGTACCTTGTTTACGCTAAATATAACCTATTTACGACACACTTTATATGTGTACCCATATATTTCCTTTAACACCCCTTTTTTCGCAGGAATTAACCCCTGCTTGCCGAATTCATACATCGGTGATGAGAGTGAATCGGTTAGAGTTGATCATGCATAAAAAGGGATTAACCCAAAAAGACTTATCTCAATTAACGGGTATCACACAAAACGACATAAGTAAGATTATAAACGACCGCAAAGATATTTATCTGACCACAGCACAAAGGATAGCTCGCGCAGTTGGGAGTAAGGTGGATTATATTTGGTATGATTATTAGGTTTCGTGACAAAAAAGACCCCAGCAGTAATGCAGGGGTCTTAGTATTTGTCGTAAAACAATTAAGAATGTCGGATGGCAGGAAATAGCTTTAGTTCATGGAAAACTTACCCACCGAATCAATTAATGAAGGGGATGATATTATGGGATTTAAGTTCAACAAGAGTATAGGCCCTAAAGGTTTTAAGATTAATATAGGTAAGAAAGGCATCAGCTCCGCGAGCGCCAAGATCGCTCCAGGAGTCACTCTTAATTCTAAACGCGGTGCCACTGTAGGTATTCCTGGTACTGGCATAAGCTACAACACAGGGGGAAGGAAATCTCAAAACGCTTCAACTCCACCCCATGAAAGCCAGGCAACGTACCAGCAATCTCAGGCACGATTAAACGCTAGATTAGAGTACAACAGGGGATGGAAGGAATTTACCGGAGGATATAACAGGAAGGCAATGATAGCAGTCGGTGTTTGTCTTGTGCTGTGCGTTACTCCTTTGTGGCCATTGGGACTAGTATTATCCATACCGTCGTTGCTATGGTTTGTGATAGATACTTTGGGCAAGGTTTTTAGATACAAAAGGTATTTGGGCAGTAATCCCATTAAGTAATTTCCAGAACGCAAAACTAAGGCCTCAGCAAGGAAGGTGAATGACGACAGTTCAAATACTACGATGAATCGGAAATATTTCTAACCGCCTGACGATGGTCTGCAGGGAACAGGCCGAAACCCTACGGTGCTGCGGGTTGTACGAGTTATTGAATATTAATGATAATAACAAAAAATGGATAATTGCAATTTAATGCATCGAAAGTCCATCATGGGTGGACATATTTAAAGTAATAGTTTTCACATGCATGGTCGATTTTTCGCGTGTTCGAATAAAAATGCCTGGGTATACATTCCTACCCTAAAATAGACATGGCTTCTCACAGGCCCTTATGAGGGCCTTACAGACGATTTCGATTTTTCATTTTTGGACAAAAAAAAGCCCTCCCGCCAATTAAGGCAGGAGGGCTTTCGTAGTGCTTATTTATGCTGATTACTGCGCTGGATCGATTACCGGGGGCTGGTCTATTCCTGCTTGGGGTATCGTTGGTGGTTGATCTTGCATCGGTACCACGGTATCCGCTTTCTGCTCCTTTTGCTTCATCACAAAAACGGCGGCCTCAGCAGTGTCTCTAATTACCTGCTCTAATTCCGGAGTAACCTCGCGCCCGGTTATCTTAATCATATTAATAGCATATTCAGCGGCCTGCTCTTTCCTCAGATCCGGTGGTAACTGTCCACTATTATAAAGTTGTTGAGCAGAATGTACGCCAGTCTGAGTCACCTTAAGGACCATATCAATAATATTATCTATGGGATCCGGGATGAAAGTCTCCAAGGCTGTGTGTGCCGATGATACCGTATCCACGATAGCGTCAGCTACCTGCAGTTGCTTACCAGGGTCCTTGCCCTGCTTGATGAGCACCTGGATCCCGTACATCGTCCCGAAGAAACATACCAAGGATAGGATAGCGATCAACAAGGTTATCGTTTGAACACTCATTTCGTTTCCTCCAATCAAATATTAAATATATTACGCGCCGGTTGCGCTTACAGCAGCTGCGGTATCTCCCCACGTTTTCCCTGATAGAATCGTTTCCTTAGGATGCCCGACGGATCCGCCACCGACGATTGTAAGATGCTCAGCCTTGAAAACGTCTGCCGGTGGTTTTTTGTCCTCAAACCTAGGAAACACTGCACAGTTACCGAGTTTGATTGATTCCTTGTAAGCGGGTACCAGGTAATCATCGATTCCATAAGCTAATACTGCCTCTTTCAACTCGTAAGCCTCCTTTCTTGGCGCATAGACACTTACGCCAAAATGGTCCCCAATTCCCTGAGCAATCGCTAGGGCCGCCTGGTCCATCTTAGCCAAGATCACGCTCTCTTCTGCATTAATAAAGCCGTACTCAACGAGCACGGCCGGCATATGGGTCCACTTGCACACATACCACCCGGCAAACTTAACACCTCGATCAACCATGCCTAACTGCGCTGCCATTCGTATGCGAATAGCCTTTGCAAGTTTCTCCGCATCGCCGCCAGGCGCGAGGGCGTATACTTCATTTCCGTAAGCTTTCACAAGGGCCGAGTTATTGTGAAAGGAAACAAATGCTTTGCCACCCAAGTCGTTAGCCACTTTTACACGATTTCTCAGGTCCAAAACGTCACTATAATGCTCGGCGCCACAGAAGTCTTTGTCTGTGTCCCGGGTTAACGATATTCGAAAGCGGCCAGTTTGCTCTAGGTATGCTGCTGTTTTCTTAGCCAGCACAAGCACGTTATTCTTCTCCTGTGTAGTCATACCTACGGCCCCTAGATCCGTGCCTCCGTGTCCCGGGTCGAAGATCAAATCATAAAGTAAATCACCCACGTTCTTACCTTCCTTATCCATAGAGTTTAGCGACTATATCTGCCGCATAGTCCTTCCCGATAGCGGCCAAGGTCACAATTATGGCTAGCCCGACAGCGCCTTTGATGATCCATTGCCCACCTGGGGACAGCCAGAACCCGTTAGCATTTGCTGTTTCCAGAGTCGAGACTCGCTTTTCCATCGTTTCGAGAGCCTTGGTTGTGGTCTCTAACAATTGGGTTAGTTGGCCAACGATGATCTTTAAGTCTGTTATCGTTTCAGAGTGCGCATTCAGCCTCCGTTCTGCTGTCTCCATTTGCTTGTCTAGGCCCTTATGTGTTCTCTCGCAGGCTTGCTCTGTCACCGAGCCTTCCACTGCCATAGCCCCACCTCACTTCTTTTAAGGCATAAAAAATAAGCCCTCAGGCTCTAGGATAATATAGGAGACAAATTAACACCGTTCACTAGGTCTGTAAGTTTATCAATCTTTTATCCAAGGAACATCTTCTCCTCCCATTTGCTGCCTCTTTCTTACATAAAAATAAGCCTTTACGATTTTTGCCGGTCTTTTTAATGCTTAGGAGTCTCGTAATAACTTACCGCCATAAGCTAAGTAATTATAGGTTCCATCATTATAGTACGCACTAGCTGCCATTGTTGGATCATAGTACGCATAATAACAAGCGCAAGTTCCTAACCAAACCCCGCCGTAAGAAACCATAACTGGCGCTATAGCTAAATTCCCGCTGGCGTCACGCCCGCTAGAACCAGCTCCGCTGGGAATCATGGTGACATCTAAACTGTTATGATAAAATTGATAGCCGTTGCCCGGACGGCCGCCGCCTATCCATGTCCCGTTAGTTAGCTTAAGAAAACAAAAGCTATTGGATCCAATATCGGTTCCCGCAGTGTAAAAATGTATGCTTAGACAATTTGCACTAGCTAGTATCTTTACAAGATGGTTGGGAACATTTATGTTGCCTAACAGGTCAGCTTGACTGTTATGATCTACGTACAACGCGATAACATACATATATGAACCTGATTGAGCGTATAGTTTTAGGTAATGCTCCGAGTTCCCAACCTTAATAACAACACTTCTCTGTACAGTAGCTGCGGGATTATTATCTGATATTACAGTAGCTACTGAGCAGGCAGCCAATATTGCATCTTTTAATTGACCTATACAAGCGTTTACAATCCCGTAAGTGCCTGCTGCTGTTGAATATAAATTAATGCTAGTTAGAGACAAAAATAGTACCCTCCTCCCCCTATATGCTACCGAGAGTTAACGCTCCAATAACTTCGGGATTTACAATTGAAAACTCCAGATTAGGAAAATTAACTAAAATTGGTGCTATTACTGTAAAAGGGATTCTATAGCCCCCACCACCACCTCCTCCCCCGCTAGAAGATAAATTTGTTGTACCGTCAGGAAATATTGTACCAATGCACACATCCCCTACATAAAAGCTTAAACTACCATCGTCACCGTAGTTATAATAATTGCCGGGTACGTGAGCTTGAACCCTCAGCCCATCTCCGAAAGTGTTTATGTGACATTGCCCTCCAGAAGCGTTCGGCGGGCCAATCTCTAGCGTATTGCCACAATTCAATGTCCCCGATATAGTCAGAGTTGCAATGGCAATAGCGTTTATCTGTTCTGCGGTTAGTGTCCCTGTATAGATATAATTGGAGCCTATTTTCGTAAAGCCATTACCAAGAAGTGCACCAGCTGTATTGTCAGCGTTCGAGGGTGCGAATGCAGGCTTGTCACTGATGCTCGTCCATGCCAATACCACATCAGGAGCAAATGTAACCTGTCCAGTCGCACCATCGTAGACAATCTTCCCACCGATGTTCAGCACTTCATCGTCTATCCCGATGCTCAGTTTGCCAGTTTTGCTGGTAATCGTACCCGTCTTAATTAAGCTCGCAGTTAACGTGCCGGTATCCATAAAATCTGCAACTATATGCCCATCTGCGGTTATCGCTGTACGAAACGGTCCGTTGTAACCGGTACCCGAGTATCCAAGTCCCCCCTGGTTCCAACGCCAGACTTTTACTGCGGTGAGTATGTCTTCGGTATCCATTATGAGTAACTCGCCATTTTGCTTGATCACGTATCCGCCGAGGGCATTATTTATTTGGGCCGTGGCATTATCAATAGCCTGTTGTAGATCTGATTTATCCTGGTTTTGCTTATCGTTTATTGTGTTTATCACATCGTTTATGCCCGATGCAAAATTTAGTTTAAAGCTACCAAGCTCGACCTCTTCGATTCGGTTTGTTAGCTCATTTTTCTTGATCCTAATAACCTTCGCCTGGATATCTATGTTTAGCTTTGTGTGCCGGATTGTTACCGTATCACCCATGTAGACGGTTTCGAGGATTGCGTAATGCTTATATTCCATGGTTTTGGTAAGCTCTATAAAATCGACCGTATAATTTACCAGTGGTTTGTCGTTTGCATCAAGATAAGATTGTCCGGCAGATCTTAGCGCCTCTTCCGTCTCGCAGTCAGCAAACTCAATCGCCTTTACGATCGGGTGAGGATAGCTGTTTATTAATGAGCTATCGAGGTATTTTTCGGGCAGTAGTAAGCCATCTTTACCAATTGGCAATAGCCTAGTACATACAGCATCCATGTTAATGGTTTCTTCGATGCCGATTACATTTTTTCCATAACTAATGAGTACGCCACGATCCATCCCCCGGGCTTGCAATAGACGGATAGTAAAGTTGTCTCGGACCAGTTCGCCACCATATCTACTGATAACCCCATCGGTGCCCATGATGGCCTCGACAGGGTTTTGCTTATCGACCGAATAGGTATTTGCTGTGTCAATATCGGACATCGAGGTAAAGCCATGAGCGTACTGCGTGTTTGAGAGTAGAGCGCCGAGCGCTCCTGCAGCGTTCAGATTTCCTATTGTGCAATTCTCGACGAAGTTATCCAAGAGATCATAAAAGATGTGCCGAGCACTGATCCTAATTCCGGCCAATGTTTTAACCTTGTTGTAAATCCTGAATAATTGCCCGTCTGTTTTAATTATGTTGCCCTCTGTTAGGTACTGCCATTTCCCGCGGGCATCGATGGGATATTCAAGTTCAAGCTCGTATTTTCCGTTAAGCTCCTCATCAACAAAAGCGGTCTTGCAGTCACTGAGGACTACAAGACCATTATGATTAAAGCTGGTTTCAATTGAATCATAAAGGCTTATCATTATAACCACCGCCAATTAGGGGTAATTTGAACTGAGGTAACGTTTCCTGTCCAGCTTATTTCATTGTCCCCAGGAACCAAGACAGGAAAATCACCGAGCATCAGGTTATTCTGCAAGAGCGTCTCTTTGTAAGCATCTTTGAGAACGCTGTCAATTGTAATGTATCCATTAACGTTATTTAGCTGGATACTAACTCCGTTGATTGTTAGGGTTATATTTCCGGTACCCGTTAGGACGATGATCGGTTCACTCTTGACGGTTCCAGGGTTCGTTATGTTCCCTGGGGCCAACATTGTTACGGCATCATTGATCACGGAATATTTGAATGGCTTGCATCGAAAATTCACAAGAAACTGACCGAATACTCTCCATTCTTGGCTTATGTCGAACTGGTCTGAGACGTGAGCCATATAATACTTGTCGGTCTGATTACTTAAGATTAACCGACCTTCGCCGCCGTCGAGCCACGTTTTTACCTCGTCTGCTTTGCTGACCACGTCTTCATTCAGGAATCCGCACTTAATGGGGATAAGTACATCATTATACGTTTCGTCATCTACCTTGAGACTTCCACTTCGTCCCGGGACTTCGATATAATCAACGTTCCTCTGCGGCTTAGGGATGGGAGGCCGCTTCTCAACTAAAATTCCATAGTCAAGATAGCTGTCCTTCCCGAGAAAATTAAAGCTATACAATTACCCCCCTCCTTTTGCCGCTGCTGTCTGTTGCCAAAAAAATCCAAGCTTATTATTCAGTTGCTGGATGTCTATATCGTTTGCTATTACAAGTTTTTCAACGTGTAACAACGTTCCTATTGAGTTGCCTATAGATTCGCCAATCTTATTATTCGGGATAACTTGGCTACCCCTTGGGAGGTTAACAATTTCTGGACCTTTTTCCCCTACCCACGTCAGGCCGCCGCGCCAAAAATCAGTCCCTTCGGCATTATTACCTAGCCTTTCATCCATTGTTGTAGCGCTAGATACATTTTTGTAATGGGTTGTGATTGTTTTTTCCTCAGCCGGTTCATCATTCCATTTGTTCAGCCAATCCCACGCCTCTTTAATTGCACCGGTGACGGCGTCCCATTTACCAGTAACCGTAATTAGTATACCGATCAATCCCACTATAGCTAAAACTGTAAGCCCTATCGGATTTGCGGTAAGAGCAGCATTGAATAACCATGTGGCTGCCGTGGATCCTCCTATGGCTATTTTTTGTATTCCCAATGCTATAGTCATGGCATCTGTGGCAATTGTTGAAGCGATGACGTAGCCCTTGTGAACAACCCAAGCAGCTCCCAAAAATCCAACTACTTTTATGAGTGTTTCGCCATTATCTTTGACAAAGATAATGACTTCAGATGCGCGTTCCATGGCATCCTCTATGGTTTCCTTTATCTCCGGCATATGGATTGTGATCCATCCAGCGAACTCATTCATTTTAGGCATTATTTTTTCGCCCAAAGGAAGGAGTATCCCAGTTTCTAGGTTGCGCTTTATCCCTTCTGTGGCCTCGCCGAAGGTATTGTACTTAACCTCATTTATCTTCGCAAGAGCGTCTACCGACTTACTAATTTCGCCCTGAGTCTTAACTAAGGCTTCTACACCCTTAACGCCAAGATCCTCCCATTGGGTACCAAAAAGCGCAACTCCTGCGGCATTCTGTGCTACGGGATCTTTCAAAGCAAAGAGAGCTTGAGCAGTTTTGTCGAGAGCAGTTTTTGCAGTATCTCCTCCAGCAGCAAAGGCCTTGGTCATATTAGCTGCATCAAGCCCCAGGGCCTTAAAACCATCTGCTGAAGTTTTGCTTCCGTCTTTACTACGAATGCCAAACTCTTTTACAGCGTCACCAAGCTTATCGATGGAGAATGCTCCACTTGCTGCACCGTTTTTAAGCATGTTGAACATTTCGTCCGCGCCTAACCCTAGTTGCTGGAAGTGGACCGAATATTCGTTGATTGAATCCAGGAGGTCGCCATTCTTGTCGAGGCCCTGCTGTGCCCCCTGAGCAATAAGGTTAAATGCCTCATCCCCCGACATCCCGAATTGATCCATGAGCATCTTGGCCGAACGTGTTGATTCATTTACTTCAAATTCAAACGTGTCACGTAGCGCAAGAGCGTTCTCTGTCATGCCCTCAAGGGCATCACCAGATAGACCAGTTTGTTTCCCGACTTCAGAGATTGCCGCACCAATATCCTCGAAATTTTCCCCGAAGTTATCATTATAAATAGCGAGCATAGTATCTTTCATGCCGACCATCGCTTCATCGGTAGCACCTGTTGAGGCCTGTACGCCGTTAAGAGACTTTTGTAGATCGTCCGTTAGGCTAACCGCAAGGCCTCCGACCGCTATTGCCGCTGAACCCATGGCCATCGCTATTCCTGCGCCGACCTTGGCGGCTGAACCGATCATTTCGCCGAATGTTTTTGTTGTGCCTCTAGCTCTGTTTTCGGTGTTGTCGATAGCCTGATTAGCTCTATCGTTGTCGATCAATATACTGCCAAACAACTTGAATATTTCCGTTTTACTCACCGCCCTTTCCCAATGGCATAAGAAAAACACCCCTCTTGCTGAAGGATGTTTGTATCGTGTCATTATTTCTTTTCAATTGTCGCTTTCCACTTGGTTGTGGCTTCTGTAATCTGACTTAGATTATAAGTTCCAGCCTTGACACGTATAGGGGATGAGTCTTTAGTGATGCCCTTAACGTCTATCAGCATTTTAACCGACTTTCCTTTTTCATTATCAATAAAGAGGGATAGCGAACCGTCTTCAGTATATGTTTCCCAGTTTATGCGATACTCGAATCCATCCTCGATTGTAAAATTCTCTGTGTTTTTCTTCCCAGTTGCCGTCCACGATCCAACTTCAACCCATTTCTTTTCAACAACAGGAGCAGGGGCTTGGGTGACAGGAGGCGCAACCACAGTCGGTTCCTTCAGCGGCACAACAGTCTTAGCCCCACAGCCAACTAATACAAGCATAAGGACAGCCAGTAAACCTATAAGTCTTTTCATTTCCTCAACTCTTTCTTACATATTTTGCTTTATTATACACATGTAAGAGGCTTATTGGCTATTCCTTTTATGCTGCTCAACGATTTTTAACATTTCATCCAATATTTCCTCTTTTGATTTCTCTGAGACCTTGACACCAGGCTTAAGCAATGCCTTTTTGTAATCACCGAAGTTAATAAACTTAGTATGACCTAATTCCATGTAAGGGCACAACCTAACCCATCTGTCCCAAATTCGGGATTCTTGCTCTTGTTCTACTGCTTTGATTAGTAGTTTCGTGATATGTTTTAATTTTCTTTTGCTGAATGTGGCAATTCCATATTGGCTATACAGTAGGTTTAAGCTTCTTTCGTATCCGACCGTATAGCAGACTTGAAAAAACTCATTGCTTCCTTGTCGGTAAAAATTTCCTTGAGAGATTTTGCAGTTACTAAGAAATTCTGTGCCTTAATTTCCTCGACCGTCTTATCCTGAGAAATGGCAACAATTTCGAAGACTTCATTCTTAACTTTTGCCGAGTTTTTCAGAACGAACTTAAACAAGTTAATACCAACTGTCATTTCATCTAGCTTTTTGCCTTTGTTTTCTTCGGCAATAGTCTTCCGATAACTGTCGCCGTCTAATTTTTCATAAAGCTCAACTACCATCGGGAGCATGTCAAAGGCTTGTTCTGTGGTTAACATATGTATTCCTCCTAAAGTGTGGGCGAGGTTTCCCCCGCCTTTTTATTACGCGGTCGTAAAGTTAACAATTTTTGGAGCCATCTTGTTACCTGCCAAATCACGGACATTGGTAATAAACCAGATATAAGCGGTAGCCGCCGAAAGGTCTGCAGTTGGATTGAATGCCGCTACTTTGGTAGCCGCCGCGTAGGTCAATACTCCTGCAACCACTGTCCCGTCTGCTTTAGCGAGGACGAAGTTGTCATTATTGATATCCCCTGCCTTAACGTCCTCAGAGAACGTTGCTGTCAGGTTAGCACTCACGACTACTGCTATCGCGGCATCAGTCGGCACCGTAATTACTGTCGGTATGGTCACATCGCCGCCAATGTTCGCCACATCCTCGATCTTAAAAAGGTCCTTAGTGTCATCAAAGGCATCCCAATGCGCTGTGAGCTCTAGGCCTATTTCTGCCTCACCCTTCGGCTTAGCTGCCAGAGTAAAGTCGCTTTCTGACATAGCGTTATAGAGAGTGATCTTTTTGTATTGACCGTTCATCAGCTTTGCAAACATAGTTATGTTTTCAAGATAAGAACCGTCCGGGATACCGCCAATGTTTGTTGTCTTGGCGATGATTGTTCCCGCTGCCGTGTCATACGTTGCCCATGGCATGGCGATTGCGAGGGTTTCTATGCTTGTATCTAGGACTATCACACTAAGGATTGCGATTATGTCCTCCAATACTTGCATACCTTTACTTTTTCCATTTCCTCCGTCGTATTCGATGTCGCGAAGTTTTGCGGTAACTTTGAAGGATCCACCACCACGGGTCGGACCTAGTCTGCGTTCTCCCGCCACCCCGTAATTCGCGAAAACAATTCCGTAGTCGACTTGGACGTTTTCTAACTGGGTTTCTGTGATTGACAAATTAATCACTCTCCTTGTTTATAATAAACAGTTACGATATACCGTAATTGTCTGCGTTGAATATGGATTTCGGGATCCGGCGGGCTTAACCTGGACGGGGTATTCGCACTGATAGAGACATACAAAGCCTCGTCCCCGAATCGAAATCTTTTTAGTTCCTTATGGACGGCATTCGTTATTTGCTCGATCCCGGTTATGTCCGTTCCCTTGTCATCCCAAATATCTATTTCTAAAAGATTTAAATCGGAAAGATCACCATCGCAGAAATCGTTTGGCAAAACGCTGGGGAATCGGATCTCAGTATATGGGTAAACCTTTTTCTCTTTCTCGGGGTAATGGTCAACATAACACGAACAGATCGGCTCGATCTTGGAATTAATTAAGGCGTATAATTCTAACATCACCCACCACCTAGCCTTGACCTGTAAATACTTTCTGCTACGTTTACGATCTTAGGTATAGCGTTCAGTGTGCCGGGTTCCAGGTATGGGTTGGCTTTCTGTCTTGAACTACCTTTTTCCACCCACAAGCCGTAGGGAGCAGCCACCGTAACTCCGATCTCAACGCCTTTATCCTCGGGCATGACCTCGCTTGCAATGCTTCGCCTGAGATTACCCGGGGATGCTGTGCCAACGCCTACCGGAGTAACGGACTGCACCTCTGCTACGGCTAGAACGCCGATGCCTTGGCATAGTTCATGCCTACAAGACTCTAACACCGCGAGAACGGCATCTCTGTTGCTCGTGAACTGCACTGTCATGCTGTCACCTCAAATGTGAATGCTTCGAGATAATCCCACTCAACAAGCTTCTTCACCTCATGCTTTTGTGTACCAATTTGGAGCACAGTACCAATTTTAATGTCAGTGAAATCATCAATAAAAAAACGCTTAGTCACCGCAATATTATAGCCATACGTTTTCAGAAGAAGCTCCTGGCTGAAGGGTTGCACATCACACATAATATCTTTTACCCAGGCCAAAACTCCCGGGATCGTTATCCCGTTTACTTTTGTACTCGGTCCACGGTTATACACACCAACGGTATAATCATTAAACACATAATCACCTCATCACCTCATCTTTATGGATGGTTTTGGCAATAGCGCTTTTACGTCCTGGGTAATAGTGAAGGTTGAACCATCAGAGAAGGAGGTAAATGTTTTATAAGAGACACTCCTCGAACCCTGCGATTCGCTTTGAATATTCTCTTTCCCTTTTACAGAGAATGCATTATAAGTGAGCTGTATCACAGCATCAGCAAAGTTTTCTTCGATATATGCCGCATCATAATTGGCGTTGTTGAGGTAGTTCTTAACTACTGTGACAGCTCGACTCTTCAAGATAGTTAGCGCGGCATCAATAGAGGAGTCAGATTCCTCTA
>Ga0209728_1001125_pt1 | contig 17565 bp, 11 predicted proteins | sample RifGroD1_FD_183997 | JGI IMG/M metagenome (GOLD analysis project Ga0209728, IMG submission 183997) | Groundwater microbial communities from Rifle, Colorado, USA - Groundwater D1 (SPAdes) (version 2) | ecosystem: Environmental > Aquatic > Deep subsurface > Groundwater | place: Rifle, Colorado... | reverse complement strand
AGTATTATACAATAAGAGAATGAATATGTCAAGTAAAAATTAAAATATTTATTTTTATATTCTAATAATCCCACTAATAATACTTAAATTGATATTTAAAATAAAACTTTACATTACCTAATATCCTTAACGTATTTAAACCAGGAGGAATTGATAAAAAATTAAAATTAAAATTATCATACCTATATATACTTAAATTAGTATTAATGATCTCATTTTCATTACTTACTGATATTTCTTCTTGATCTATCAAATCAGTAAATTTAAATTGTATATTATTATCTGATAAATTTTGAATTACAAAATCTCCATTGCCAACTTTAGTTATATATATCTCTGGTTTACAATCCATATCTCCTTTATTATTAAATATAATATCTGTCCATAATATATTTTCAGACATATCATACACATTTGATTGATAAACAGGTGAATAACAATATGGAGAATCACAAATAAATGATAACGTAACATATCCTTGATTAATACAATTGTGAGATATAATAGGATCACCATCTAATATTACATAATATAATTTTGTAATAGAAGTATTATCAGATGATTCATCAATAAATGTTAAAGGAATAAAATATTGACTATCAATTGTCCTTGCTAATAAACGTAAATCATCAGATGTAAACGTATTTTCAAACGCAAATGTTGCATTAAATTTTAATACAGATGGTTTTTTATGAGCTAAATAAGGATTATCTCTACCTTTTATATATGTTAATTCAATTTCTCTAGAATAAATAAATGGTTCTTCTTGCATTCCAGTATTAATATTACAATGAATTAATTTTAATTCTTGATTAGATATACCATTTATAGTAAAATTAGTTGAAGATTTTATTAAAATATGTTTCACCTACTTTCTATTTTCTATTTGATAAAATAATAGAATAATAGAGCAGTAATAATCTAAAAAATATATTACTACTCTATAAATAAATATAATAATATTAAATTTGTTTGCCAAATTTTCTTACTCCATCTATTAAAAATTTAGCAACATTATCTATTTCCTTCTTACTATTTGCATTCATATTTGCAATTTCAACAGTAAGATTATAAATGTTTCCACCACTTGTTGCTACAGAAGGAGTTATATTTGGTATAAAACTACTAACAAAATTCTGCATATTAGGTATGAAATTTTTCATTACATTATTTTGTGGTATTGCTAATTCACCTTTTAACATTTTAACAACGCTCTCATTTGATTGAGTATTAAATAATTTATTTACAATATCCATTATTTTATTAGTAGGTTTATTAGCAATAATACCACCTTCATGATATATATCAATTATTCCATTATTCCATTCAACATCATGTCCTAATGCTTCTGCTACTTCTCTTATACCAACAAACGAGTCATTTCCTTCTATTTTCTTATATGAAAAACTTTTTCCACCTATAATAACTGGTGTTCCTTCACCACCCCAACTTACACTTTCTCCTAATGCATTTGCTAATGTAACTGATTTCATAATTGCTGTACCATCAGTATTTTCATAACTTCCAGGTGAAAATGTTGCTATTGGAGATGGTGTATTGCCAGAATTGCTAGAGTTATTGCTAGAATTGTTATTAGAATTGTTACCACTGCCTGTACTATTTGTATTACTACTACCTAAATTACCAGTCAATTGATTAATACTATTATTTATCTCACTTGCAAGAGTATTCCCAACGCCTTGACCTAAATTACTAATATTATTTTTTACAAATGTTAATAATCTCTGCAATTCAGCTATGGTATTGTCTATGTTTCCCTTCATCAATTCCTGACTTATATTAGAAAAATTAATTTCATTATCAATCATATCTTGATAATATTTTTCTGTTTCATCCTTAATTTTATCTAATCTTTCTTTCTCTGCATCATATTTATCATCTTCAGCATCTTGTTTTTCTTTAATATCTTTCTCATAAGCATCTAACTGATCATTCAAAGAATCTTTTAATAATTCTTTTTCTCTGTCTTTTTGAGTTTTAGATATTTCTAAATCTATTTCTGAAAGTTCTTTTAATAATTCTTCTCTTTTTGCTTTTGCTTCATAAGAATCATCATTTCCCAAATAATCAATTTGCTTTTGAATTTCTAATTTTTCTTTATTTAATTTCTTGATATTATCATCATAATCTTCTGTGGAAGATAATTCATCTAGCAATTTTAATTTCTGATTAATAGAATCTTCATATTGATCCAATTCATCATCAAGATTTTCTTTTACTTGTTCATGTCTTTTGTCTTCTGCTTCCATTTGTTCGTCAATTGCTTCTAATGCTATATCTTTTTCTTTTTCGTATGCAGATTTAATTAAAGAAATTGTATCATCTGCTATTTGCTTCTTCTTATCATACAACGCTTTTCTACTATCTAATTCAGCAGAAGTCACTTCTTGAAGTTTTTGTTTTAATTCATCGTAAGCAATCGTACCTTTTTCAACAAGCATTATTTCTGATTCTATATATGCTTTTTTACTTTGTATTGCAGATAATTCTTTTTCATGAGAATCAATAACTTCTTTAAGTTTATCATTATATGGAGTAGTACCTTTTTCTAACATTGATAATTCTGATTCTAAATTAGAAGTATTATTGTTTAAATCAGATATAGTATTGTTAAATTCTTCTATTTTAGAAGTTATTTTTTCAAATGAAGTTTCATTGATTTGTTTTTGTAGTGTCCACCAATCAGTACCAAGTTGATCTCTTAATTCTTGTAATTTTTTTAATGCAGCAGGATTAGATTGAAAGAAATCATCTTGCATAGTTTCTTCCATTTTTAATGCTTTTTCGTGTAATTTATCTTGTTCTTCTTTCATTGAATTTATTTGAGTATCTAAATTATTACGATATTCTTCAGAGGAAGGTAAAATAGACTCTGATTTTTCTTTAGAAAAATTACGTTTATCTTGAATACTCTTAATATCATTATCAAATTTAGTCCATCTTCCTTCAAATATAGCCATCATAGCTTCTTCTATTTTACTTGTTAATTCTTCATCTTCTTTATTTATGTCATTAATTAATGCGTTTACTTTATTCTGAGAATCTACAGAAGAAGTATTTTGTATTTGCAATTGTCCTGGTTGAATTTTATTATAATTACTTTTACTTAATAATTCATTGTAATTTGATCCTGGTAAATTTTTATAAATACTTTGGACATTTGATACCCATTGACCAGTATTATTTTCACTAGGAGGAGCATAAATATTACCTAAATGATTTATCCAATCATCTTGTCCACTCCATTTAGATTTTATTGGAAAATATACTTGATTAATATAATCATTAATTTCATGTTGCCTTGCTTCATCTTCTGTTGAAAATTTCTTCTTCCAATTATTATTTACACCTAAAAATCTAAATCCGTCACTTTTGCTTTGTTGAACATTAAACCATCCACCTTCCATTTGTAATATTGCTAAAGAAGTTAGATAATCTTGTTCACTTCCACCTGCTGTTAATATTTGATTTTTTAAATAATCACCGTACACTGGATTTTTTACATTTGTTAATGATTTATTATTTAATATGTCAGAATTATTATTTACTGTTATACTTATTTGTGGAGTAGGTTTTGATTTCACATCATTAGTTAATAAATTATAAGGATTAATTGCTTTTTTATTAACATCTGTAATCCCGTAATGTAAATGTGGTGTACCTTTAGCATTACCACTATCTCCAACATATCCTATTACTTGACCTGCTAATATTTCTTGTCCTATCCCTAATATTTTGCTGGGGTCAGTATTCATATGAGCATAATAATGTCTATTACCTTGAGGGTCAGATATTGTTACACCCCAACCACCTTTAACACCTGTATTACCAGCACTTAATACTTTACCAGATGTAGTTGAATGTATTTCGGTACCTCTTTCAGCCATTATGTCAATTCCTTCATGTCTACGAGAACCACCATCTCTAGGTGCTCCAAAGGAATCTTTTAACTCTTTGCCAGGAATAGGATTAGGTAATTTGCCATTTTCAACTATAAAACTGTTTGAACCAGAAGAAGTTACAGTTAATTTACCACTTTTTATATCTTCTTTTTGTTGTCTTATTAATTTCTGTCTTTCTTTTAATTTTTCTATTTCTTTATTTAAAGATTTTTCATATTCTTCTGAGCCAACAATCATTTTTTTACGTTCATTATTATAATCTTTAATTGTATTATTTAAATCTTCTTGGGCAATTTTATATGCTTGTGTTGCGTCTGTTAGGGCGTCTGTAGATTCTTTCCCATCTTTTAAACCAAGATTATGAGAATTTAATACTGCATTAGATTTTTCTACTGCTTGTTTTAACTCAACATAACCATAAATTTTATCTCGCATTGCTGACATTTCTTTTGAATCTTTAATATCGCTAGAATATCCTCTTTCTTTTTTCCATTCTTCAAATAATTTTTCTGCATCTTCCATATTTTTTAAACTGTCTAATCTACTAGCAACATAAACATCTGTAATATCTTTTTTTGCTTGATCTAATTTACTAAATAATTCTGTATTATCTATTTTACCAGTAGAATATTGAGTATATAAAGAATTACTAATTTTTAAATATGCTTCTTGAATCTCCAATAATGTTGTTAATTTAGTTATTTCTAAATCATATTGTGCTAATCTTGATGTTGTTTGAGTTGAAACTATTTTTGCTTTATTTATTTCTGCTATGTTGGTTGCCGTTGCTGTTTCAATCGTTTTATTTTTCAAATCATTTAATTTAGAAGTATTTAATACTAATACTCCATTAACAACTTCTACAGAATCGTAAAGATCTTTATTTTTGTCAACGTGTTTCATCACTTCTTGGGTAGCATCATTATTTGATTCTTTTGCTTTCTCTAGGAGTTGATTGTAGAGTTCTATTTTTTCTGATGTGTCAGTTGTTGTTTTTTGGATTGATTCTATTGCACCATTAAAATCAAATATCTTTTCTTTTGCTTCACTTATTGACAAACCAAATTTATCTGTTATTACTTTTGCTACGTTCTCTGCAACAGGATTGCCTAGATAACTTAATTTCTCTGTTAATTTACTTATAGAATTTTTATTAAAATCATCTATATCTTGTTGTGTTTTATTAGTATTTTTACTTAAATCATTAAATTCCTTATTGATATTACTAAATGTACTAGCAAAACCATTATCTATTAAATTAGCAACAAATATTTCTATACCACCAGACTTTTTAATCTGCTCTAATACATCTTGTGATTTTAATAAACTACTAACAAAATTATCTAATTCTTGAGGTTTAAAATCTTTAAATCCATCTTGATTTTGTAATGTTGCTGTAAGTTTAGTTTTTAATTCATCAGTAATTTTTGTTGATTCTGATTTTAATTCTAATAATTCTTTTTTTGTTCTGTTTATATCTTCTAATACTTTTTTATATCCTGTTTTATCAGTTTTTGCATCTCCAGAATCTAAAAATCTTTTTTGATTTTTTTCATACTCTGCTAATTGATCCATTTTTGATTTTATATTTTTTTCATTTATTAATAAATCACTAACATCTTTATCTCCAGTTTTATAAAATTGTGTTGATAATTCTGCACGTTTTAATTCTAATTCTTGCTCTTTTAAGTCTAAATATTCTTGTAATTTTCCTGAATTTAAGGAGATAGCATTTCCTTCTGCATCAAATTGATCAATTGAATTAGGGTATAGTGCAGATAATTTTTCCGTAACATCTGCTAATTTTTGTTTTTGATCTGATGTAAGGGACGTTGCTTGTGATAAATCATTGTAAGTTTTAATTAATTTCTCTGAATCAGAAATTTCTGAAGTTAATGTAGACACATCATTTTTTAATGATTCAAATAATTCTTGTTGTTTTTCTTTAGCGTGAAGGAAAGAATCTGCTAATTTAAAAACTTGACCTATTACCAATGAAAAAACAACCATCATTCCCATTGACATTACAGTTTGCAAACCTATTGTTGCTATTTTAGCCATATTTGCAGCTGTTATATAACTACCTAATGCTAAAGTAGCACCTTTAATACCATTGCCTAATAATGTAAACATTTTACTTGTAGTGCCTATAACACCTAAACTTTTTGTTGCATTTACTGTATTAATTATTGATGTTTTTAATGAATTAAAAGAACTAATTGCTTTTCCTGATATATTTCTTGTAAAACTAGATAATGAATCTAAAAAATTAATTCTAGTATTACCTAAAGTATTGATTTGTTTTATAGAAGAAATAATTTTATTAAGTATAGGTATTTGTGCAGAATAATTACTCATTCCTGGTGGTAATGCTGCTCCTTGTTGGCCAGCAGATAATCCTCTATATGTTACGGAACCAAGTAAAGTCGAAAATTTTTCTCTTGATTTAGTAGAAAACAGGGCTACAGAAGCTATCGCAGTTGCCATTAAAGCAGGAAATCCACCAACTATAGTAGAAAAACTATTAAATCCATCCATTAAAGATGTTATTCCATCTAATGATTGTTTCCATATTGGAGTACTAATAGTATTTTTATATAGTTGTTCAAAGGCATTTTGTAATTTTTGTAGAGATGCATATAAAGATTTCATATAAATATCTTGCTTCTGCATTGCAACTGATTCGCTGTTATAAGCAGATTCTGTATTTTGTAGAACTTTGTCGAAATTATTCATTAAAGCAACAAATATGTTACGTTGATACATATTTGCAGCACCTGTAGCTAATTCTTGACGTTGAATGTCATTAAGTGTCTTCCAGCGTTCAGCAGTTTCCTTCAATATCTGATTCATTGGCTTTATAGTATCAGCATTTTCTTTGATACTAATACCCATATCATAAAAAACTTTTTCAACTTTTTTAAATTCTTCAGGATTTGCTTCTTCACCTACGTTAGCAATTCTGGAAAAAATTGTCTTGAGTCCGTTGGAAATTTGTGAACCTGAACGCCTGGTAACTTCCACCAGCGTTCCTTGGATCGCAATTAAATCTTGGATAGGCATTTTTGCTTCTGCTGCCACTGATCCAACATATTTTAATCCTGAAGATATTTCCCCCAACGCTTTTGGAAAATCAACTTGTAAATTTCTTGCTACAGAAGCATATGTATCCACAATTGACATTAATTGATTTGAGCCTAATTTAAACTGGGTTTGTGCTGCCATTAAATCATCGGAAACTTCCAAAATACTACGTCCTGATATATTACTAAGAACAATTGCTGCTTCACTACGTTCTAAAACTTGATCCATTGAAGATGTATAGGTTCCGAACACACTTATCGCTTTCATAACCTCAGAACTTGTAGTACCCATTGCTTTTGCATAATCTAAAGCACTTTGAGTAACCTCATTAAATTTAAGATTTTGATTTGTCATCTCCATCTGTAAATTAGTAAATAATTTTGTCTGTTCTAACATATAATCAAAAGATTCAGTTATTCTGTGTAATGCACCCATTACTACTGTCGAAATACCAATCCACATAGAAAATTTTTGAATTATTAATTGAATTTGTTGTCCAAAACTCATAGTTGCTTTATTGGCAGCATTTATACCATTTGCATATGCCTCAGATTTCATTGAACCAAATTCAGTATTTAACGCTTTTATTTTTGCAGTTAAATCTGCTGTTTTATTTGAAGCATTTGGATCTATTTGTAAACCTAATGCCTTTTGTTCAAATGTATTAAATTTTAATGTACTAAATTGTCCTTCAAATTGTTTTTTAAATTTTGCTATATCACCTTGCATTTTAACAATATAATTATTTAAAGTTTGTTCAGCATTGCGTAAATCAAATGATTGATTCGCTTTTATTTTTAATTCATCAAATTGTTTACCCAATAACCTTAATGCTTGAATAGCATTAGGAGTTAATTCAGTAATACTACTTATACTTGTCTTAATACTATTATATTGTGACAAAGAAGACGAATTTAACGCACCAAATGATTTAGAGTTTTCAAATTGTTTGAAACTATTACTAGAAGATACCTTTAAAACTTGTATTTGTTCTTTTAATGTTTTAGCAGAATTAACTTGATCTCTTGTCATTTGAGCATTTTGCTTCATAATATTAAATTGTGCTTGCAATTCTGCTGTTATTTGTCCATCTACAACTTTAACATCTTTTAAATTTTTTAAAAATGCTTGCAATTCACTAGTATTTATAGACTGACCCAATTTACCAATTTGTAAAGTATTGACCATACCTTTATATTTTGCCTGTAATTGATCAATACTTAACATATTATCTTGTTGTTGTCTATTAACTCTAACAAGAGATTGATTTACAGCATCCCATTGATATTTAAAATTTTCTACTAAACCTTTAGTTGTATTTGTTACTTGTACTGTTACTCTACCAAATTCATCCCATGTTGATTTAGCAGTTCTTCCAGTGGCATTTAAAGTATTCTCAATACTTCCAATTGCAGTTAAAAACTTTTTAGATTCTGCTGTTGGTATATCAAAATTAAATTGTGGCATTTTTATTTTTTGTATTGCAGAAGTTACTTGATTTAATTGAGAAACTAATTGTGAAAGTCCTGCACCACCAATATTAATCTTTATATTATTCAACTTATTCTGCAATGTGGTTACTAATGTATCAACTTCTTTAATTACGTTTTGTTTTGATGTCTGCTCAATAAGAGTCTTAATAATGATTGAAAGATCATTTTTATTAGGCATTTTATCACTCTCCTTAAATTATAAAAAAATAAAAAGAGGTGATATATCACCTCTTAATTAAAACAAACCATTAATTTATTAAGATAATTCTTACATTCAATTTGCTTTTTTCTATCATTTTCCTTCATCTTAGAACCATCAGAAACAGTAGATTTTAATTCTCTTTTTCAACTGAATCTTTTACAACTTGATCTAAAGCATTATCCATAACTAACCAGAAATAATTATCATGAAATCCTTTAATATTAGTAACCATTTCTTGTTGTTCTTTATTGTTCGTATTATTATAATCATTAATAAAACTCTTATAATTTTCTAGTGTTTTCATGTCTTCATATTTATTTTCTAAAGAATTATTATATAATAAAACACTTAACTTAGTTAATAATTCAAATCTTTCAGTAAATTGATTAGAATATTTTTCTTTGTATTGATCTTTTAGTTTGATATCGTCATTAAATGATTGGTTGGTACATCCAGTTATAGGTATAATGGAAAATAGTAATAATGTTACAATACAAAGAAATTTTACTTTGTTACACATACATATCCCTCCATTTATTATTTATTTCATTATATATAATTCTAAGAGGTTTATGCAACTAATTTTTCAATAATTTTTAATTTTTCTTTTACACCTTGTAAATGATTTTTTAAATCTTCAGGGAATAATGGTAAAAATTTATAATTTTTTAAAGAAGAGAAATATTGTATTTTTCTATGTGTTTTATCTATATAATCTGTAATAATTTTATATTTATTATATAAATTTAAATTATACCAACCAAAATATTCAATAATTATATTATTTTCAATTAACCAATCTGCCACATAATTTTCATTTTCTAATTCATTATACCATTTATTTTTATCAATAGTATTGTTATCATAATATTTAACATTTTCAAAAGTTTTAATTAATAATTCATGAATTATTCTTTCTAAATTACTATCTAATTTTGTTCCATCAGAAGCAATAATTTGATTAAAATCTTCTGGTGTAAATACATTGGGATAACATTCGTTTATCCATTTATATATATTACTTTTATAATATTGATCACAAATTAAAGAAAATTTATGATAATATTCTACCAAAAATGAATAAGATATATTTTTCGGTATATTAATAATATTTAAATTTAATCTATTTTCTATTAATTGTTTTAAAGCATTAATACGATTTATATTATTGATCCAATAATTTTTCGGTGTCATTTTAAATTCCCATTCAAACCACTTTAAAGGAAACATTGTATTCCAAAAAACATATGGACTAGAATTAAATTTACCTGCTAATACACCATCTAAATTATATAATTTAAATATATCTTTTTTTAATTTTGGTATATCTTCTATATTATTTATTATTTTATCATCAATCAGTTTGCAAAATAACCATACTCCCACGTCTATTAAGTTATCTCTATTATTCCAAAAATTAGCTGGAACAAAATTAAATTCCCATGGAACCCATTTATTAGGATAAGTAATATTAACAATATTAAAAATACCAAATCTATCTTGAAAAGTATTCAATTTATATTTAATTAATAACTTTTGTGATAATATTTTTGTTAAATTATCTATGCTATATATTATTTTATCTTTAAATAATAGTTTGACAAAATAAGTAAAAATCTCAGATATATCATTGTTATTTACATTATTCCAAAACATTTGTGGGAAACATTTTAACTCTTCATTTAAAACCATTTTATATGTATCTAATTTACTATATTGATTTATCTTTAATATATTTATTTCTTTTACTTTTTTAGGATAACATTTTTTACAACAATCTTTATGTATAATAGCATCTTTATTTTGTTTTATGTAATCACAATATTTTTTAGGAATAATATTAATTATTTCATCTTCTAAACAATAGTCACATGCAACATCTACTTCACATTTACTATTCTTATTTAAATCCTCAACGTTTACTAATATATTTTTATTATAATCCCAATTATAACCTTTTTCTATTAAATGTTTTTTATTATTAGGATTACATTTTAATTTGACTATTTTTGTTAACAACATAAAATCATCTCCTCTAAATTATTTAATTTTATTTTATTTTATTACTTACTTCTCTCCTCATTCATATAACCATTAAAAATAATAGGGAGGGGGTTATGAGGAGATATTTTAACCCCTTTATCAGTAAGTTGTACGGACTTACCTATCCCTAAAAATTATATTTATAATCAATTAATCAATTAATAATCAAAACTTACCAGTTAACTCAAATTTCTCAATCTGCCGACTAGGATATCCAATATCCAATAATCTGCAAAATTGTTTATAACTCAAATCTGTATGGAATAAAATTGGAATATCCAATGCCCATCCTACAAAACAGTTTTTATAACTAAATAAACACAAGTCATCGGAACCTTCTGCGCAAATAATCGGTTTTCTAATTATCATCTCAATACCTCCTAATAATTCTCTGTTTCCAGAAATATTCTAACATCATCAAACATAATTAAAATAATCTGTTCAGCATTAAATATAGGAGATATCGGACACCTATGTATTTCTACAATATTATCTGCATCAATTATTATATTCTGAAAATTATTTTCATCATCAAATTCTAAGTGTCCAAACTGATACTTATTATCCACAAAAGTTAAAAATTCAAACTCTGGATAGAATACATTTACTGATATAGTGTCACAAACCACACTTAACCAAAGACCACCAGTTAAATTACTCATAATTTCTTCAAATTGATAATTAGTTAATTGATTGTATTCCATAAATAAAACACCTCCATAAATTTTATAAGGAATATATTGCAACGCCTTATAAACATATTATAGAGGTGTTAATGTGTTATTACAATGTTCACCCAACGTGATAACAAAGCATATAATGGATTTATTTACTAATATCTTAAGATAACGCTCATTTTCATAGAATTACTCTTTATTTTCATTTAATCTTTTATTTATTCTATTTTCTAATTTAATCATATTCTCTTTAATAATCTGAATTTCTTTAGAAATATCTGCTTCTTGGTCAATAAATTCTGTTTTAATATTTTTAACAGATTTTATATATGTTTTTATTGGTTTCATTTGTTTACTAGATAATTCTTTCATAATCATTTGCCTAACATAATCAGAAACAGTAGCACCTTTACTTTCAACATATTCAATAAATTGTTCTTTTAATTTTGCATCTATTCTAACAACAATCTTATCATCTTTATTTTTATTTACCTTTACTAAACCTGTCTTATTAGTTTTATTTTTTGTAAAGTTTTCATCCATCTTTAATCACACTCCTATCCACATATTATTATACACTATCAGTATGTATTTTTCAAAAGCAAGGTAGATAGAAGTAATTTTACTAATCATATAATAACACATATCAAATACAAAGTCAACTATATTTATTTTAGTATTTTTATAAAATTGTAATTAATTAATAAAAAACACACATAAAAAAGAGAGGATATTTATATCCTCTCTAATAAATATACCCTTTATTAATTAATCACTAATCTAATTATATTCTTACGCAAAATTTCTATCTTCTTGTAAACTATACAACTCATTAACTAATTCCTTTACATCATTTTCGTACAATTTACAAGCAATATCATATAATTCAGGTATTTGATTTAACACTTTATCTATGTAATCTAACTTATTTCTTAATTTTGGTTTATGCTCTGAATTATATGTTTTAAACCTTGCTCCAATATTAACATGAAATTTCATCTCGTACTGACGATATAATTCTTTCCATCTATCCTGATAATTACTACAACGTCTAACAACTCTATTTAATATTTGTCTCTTTTCTGCTAAAGTAATATCATCTACTAATCCTTTAATTACTCCTTCTTTATGTTCAATATCTTTTTGCTGTTCTTCAATAATTTTATTTTGATTTCTTAATGCTATTAAATTAGATTTAAAAAATGATTTTGTAGTATCATCAACAAAAGGCAAATATGTATTAATAAATACTTCATCATTATCTACATAACCACCAGTTTTTCTGATAGTAGGGAGGACTTCTTCAAATACCCATTTTTTAAATTTTACTGCTTTAATTTTAATATCAGGATTTTTAGATTGTTTTGCTGCTTCAAAGATAAGATTATAAATATCACTTTCAGGTATAATTTTTGTATTCTGTTTTCTACCTAGTTTATCTATGACTCCGTAACTTATGGGGTCATCACAATGTGCTGTAATTGCTTCACTTGGTTTTGCATAACCTAATGCTCTAGCAATATCTACACCAACAGCATAAGGTTTATCATCAATTTTCATACATCTAACCTGACCAAAATCTTCATTATCAAAAATCATTAAATTATTTTTCATGTTATTATCTCCTTTTTATTTTATAGTTTTATAAATTAACTATTAATTTTATTTTACTAATCTTAATCAAACTTTATTAATTAACTAATAATTATAATAAAAGGACTATCCCTAATTCCCACATCAACACCAACTTTCTTATTAATTTTATATATATTATTTAATATATATTAATTTTGTATTGTTTCATTGTTTGTATTATACAATAATAAAATAAATGTGTCAAGGGTAAATAATTAATTAATTATTTTTATTAGTCAATATTACTCGATCCTAAAACTAAGCAATATTTACTCTAACTGGATGTAACCCTACACCCTCTATTCCGTCTGCAAATACATTCGGAAATACTTTTTTCATAATCTGATATGCACCATTTACATCTGCATTAATTTTAATACCTTTATTACTAATAAATAATCCTCTAAACTTACGTCTATTTTTATTATAATTCTTTTTTACTGGTTTTTCTTCATCAAGAAAACTTGTTCCACTTGTATAGCTTTCTTCTGTAAGGATAATTTTAATGCCTACATTTTCTGCTTTATATATTATTTTATTAATAAATTTATGATGAGGAATACCTATAAAATTCTGATTAACTTTTTTACTCATTTTACTTTCTCTTTTCCAATCTTTATTATTTCCAATCACTATAACTGAAACATTACTTTCTAAAGCACAATCAATTACAAATTTACTTGCTTTATGAATAAAATCTTCTACTTTATTATTCCGTTTAATAGTTAATTTATTCATTTTATTAGTATAATCAAGTTTATTCATTCTTTTTGCAATACCACGATAATAACTAATTTTCTTATTATAGTATTGATTAATTGATTTAAGACCTTTACCATTGATAACTATTGGTTTTTCATTAAAGTTATTTACAATGGTTGCGAAGTTATCTAAACCAATATCAATACTAAAATATCTATTATTATCTTGTTTTATTTCTGGTATTTCTACTCGATAAACTACTTCGATTATAATATGTTTATTTCTTGGAAGAATTCTAACTTGTTGTAAATTATCCACCTTAGTATTTAAAGTAAATTTGTTAAAAACTTTAGGAAATTTAATTATATTGTTTTTTAATTTACAATCACAATTAGTAAGAATTAATATATTTCTACCATTTATAGATAAATATTTAGGTAATTTAGGTTTACCTGTATATTTATCTTTATTTTTACTCCAATCTTTAATTGCTTTAAAAAATGACTTCCAATTTTTATCTAGTAATATTAAACATTGTTGAGCAGATTGAGCAGTAGGCATATTTCTATAATTAAAATCCATATCTTCTTGTTTAAATAACTTATCCATTTCATTATACTTAAGCCATTTACTTTCTTCTATAAACCTTTTTCTTATATTATAATTTGCAAAATTATATAGATTTTTAGACATAAAACAAAAATCGTCTAAATGTTTATAATATGGATTATTATATTTTATAATATGCTTTTCAACTCGATTTACTTTCATATTATTGATTCACCTCCTTTTTAAATATATTATATAATTATAACTATGGTATGTTAATATTTATTTTTACTATTTACTACTTTTATTTATCAATTCTATCAATTACTTTATCAATAGGGAATTTGGGAAAAATGGAGATTTATTTTTATGGAAATAATTTAAAATGTGGATTTTATGTTAATTTATTATTCTCTTTACTTCTTACTTAAAGCATCCTTTAATTTATCTAAATCCTTCCATTTACGTTCTTTTGCTGTCAAGTCATTGTATAAATTGTACATTTCAGACGATCCCCATCCCATAATTTCAATAATAAAATCACTACTTAACCCTAATCTAGTTAGATAAGTGGTTATATAATGTCTTAGGCAATGTGGGTAAAATGGTAAATTAAGGAATTCTTCCCATTTAGTAATCCAACTTCTAATAGTAGATACTTTTGCTGGTTCACCATTTGATTTTACAAATAAATAATCATGTTCCTTATTATTTCTCTTCATTATCTTTTCACGTTCTTCTAACCATATGTTATAATAAGGTATGAATATATCCTTAATTATGTATTTATACAATGGCTTGCCTTTTTTGCCCTGTCCTTTTGTCTTGATCTCTTTTAATGTTTCAATAAAAATATCGTCAAATGCAAGATTGTTTTCATCAATTAATGATATATTAATTCTAAGTAATTCTGAAACTCTAGCACCACAACCTATTGCTAATGCCAATAGACATGCTTCTTGTGGTCTATTAATTTCTTTAGATAAATAATTAAGTAAATCATTCACTTGTTTTTCAGAAAGAATAGTCTTTTCATGTTTTGCACTCTTTGGTACTTTATCAATAACCTTTAATATTACATTTCTAAATTTAGGATAATCTTCCCCATAAAACTTTTCAAAAAAATCAGATAAACTACTTAAACATGAACGAAGTCTTTCAAATCTACTAGAACTCCATTGTAATTCAATAGTCCCAAAACTAAAGAAATCTGCAAATTCAATTTTCTTAATTTCTTGAAAAACTTTATTTTCATTATATAATAAATTCCATGTGAAGAAAATACGTAAATCTGAATCATATCCATTTATTGTTAAATCAGAACATTTATTATTTTTATCTTTTAAGAACCTCTGCATAAGTTGAATATTTTTTATATTTACTTTTTCCCATAATTCAGGACTAGTAATTGTATTTCTATATATTTTTCTTGGCATTAAACCACATCCTTTTTATTATATTATAAATATAAATTATATTACTAATATTAAATTATTTTCTTTTAAATATGTATTAAATTCTCCATATTTTAAACGTATTTTAAATTCTTCAAATTGTTCTGGTGTATTATTTTTCCTTCCATATGATATATGAAATAAGTTATGTATTTCATTACATAAAACTACACCAATATTTTCTATATGCCTTTCTTTACATAATATCTCCATGTGTTTAAGATCTATTTCAGAATAATCGGAATAACATTCTTTAATTTCAAGATTTAATTCATTTAAAATATCATTTATAATCATATTAAACCCATATAAATGATGAATTTTTTGTGTTCCAATTTTACCAGTTATATAGCATTTATAATTATACTTTATTAATAATTTGTATTTCCATTCATTAGTAAATTGTCTTAAGTAATTAGCAAGAGAACTCCTACCACCATTCCACATTGGATTGTTTTCTTTTCTTTTTGCACATGACGGACACCTTGTATTTTTATCCGTAAAATTTGAAGGGTATACATTCCATTCATTACCACATTCTGGAATATTATGTTTTATTAATATAGGTGTATCTGTATTTACATAACAACCTAAAACAATATATTCATCATTAGTATTTTCTTTTACCCATTTTACAAAATCATCATGTGTTCTTCTAGATTTAAAACATTGTGGACATTTATCACCATTTAAGAATTTATTAGGAGTTGTATCCCAAATGATATTACAATAATTATGTTTCATAAGTAAAGGAGTTATACTATTTATATATTCTCCTAATACAGAATATTCTTCTCCGTATAAATCTTTTACCATTAATTTAAATTCATCAGTTGTTCTATACATACCTCTACATTTTGGACATCTATTTCCAGTTAAAAAATTTGAAGGTTTTACAGGATATTCAAAACCACAATAGTCAACATTATGTTTTATTATTACATTTGTATTATTATTAATATATTCACTTAAAAGAATATAATCATTTTCTTCTAATTCATATAATTCTTTTTTAAATTCTTCTGTAGTTTTCTTTTTATTTCCTGCACAATATAAACATCTATGTCCAGATAAAAAATAATTAGGTTCTATATATATAAAATTATTACAAACTTTATGTAATAATTTTATATTTGTACTACTATTTATATATTCACTGCATACTTCATATTCATCACCAACTAATTCATAAACCTCTTTACAATATTGTTCATGCGTTTTCTTTATATTCCCAGCACAATTAGGGCATCTAGTTCCTTGTAAAAATGAATTTGCATCTATATCCCATTCATAATTACAAGTATTATGTTTCATAAGAATTTTCTTATGTGCTCCTATATATTCACCTAAAACAGTATATTCATCATTTGCTAATTTATAAACTTCTTTTTTATATTGCTCTGTTGTTTTCTTTTTATTTCCAAAACATTCTGGACATCTAGAATCATGTAAAAAATGATGTGGTTTAACAGGATATTCAAAACCACAATTTTCTATATTATGTTTTATAGTTATATGTGTATTACTATTTATATATTTTCCAATAACTATATATTCATCATTTGTAAGGTTATATACTTCTTGAACAAATTCTTCATGTGTTTTCTTTCTTGGCATCATCAAACACCGTCCTTTTAAATTTATAATGTGTTTTGTCCTATCCAACCCATAAAAATAAAATATCAAGTAGGAAACATTAGGACTTATGCTTATCGTGTTGCAATCACTATCCCACTTGATATAAACTTAAATAAATTTAATAAATCTAAAAAACTTAATCCATAACACAAAAATACCCACCAC
>Ga0209728_1001123_pt1 | contig 17601 bp, 33 predicted proteins | sample RifGroD1_FD_183997 | JGI IMG/M metagenome (GOLD analysis project Ga0209728, IMG submission 183997) | Groundwater microbial communities from Rifle, Colorado, USA - Groundwater D1 (SPAdes) (version 2) | ecosystem: Environmental > Aquatic > Deep subsurface > Groundwater | place: Rifle, Colorado... | reverse complement strand
CTACCATTAAAATCAATAGTATTAACTTCTTTATCTCCAACTTTACAAACAAGCATTAATATTATTCCTCGCTTTCATCATATGTAAGATTTACCTCTCTTTTATATTTATAGTTAAAACAATATCCGTCTGCTTCTTCTAATGGATCTAGCTCTATTAAAAGAGTACAGTAGTACCCATTATAATTTTCACAATTTCTACAATTTTCGTTTCCCATAAACTTTCTCCTAATTTTATATTTTAGTTTTATAATACTTTTTTAAGATTTCATCTGCCTCTTCCTTGCTTAATGTTCTACATTCGCCACTGTTGCTAATTTTCTGTATTTCAGAGTCCATTTCATCTTTAAATTTACTCCAAACATTAGCTGAACCAATATTTTTAACTGTCTTTTCTGAATCAGTCATAGCAGTACCTCTCTTCAAAGTCAATTATATACATTATGCACTTAAAAGTCAATACTATTTTATATTTTACTTTATTAAATTTTAATTATTGGACAAAATAACTCTGGAGGTGACAAAAGGTGAACAAAATCGAAGAAATAATTAAGAAAATAGACGAATTAAGGACTGAACTATACAAATTAATAGAAGTTGAGGGCTTAGATGCATATAGAACAAAGAAGATAAACGACATGTTAGATAAGGTAATTAATGATTACTATAAATTAATGAAGGATGAATCAGAGAAAAAGTAAGAGGAGTGCTGCGAGGCATTCCCTTTTCTATAAATATTTCACATTTATGTATTGACTATTATTTGGAAGTTTGCTACAATTAATTTGTGAATAAGATTACATATAAAAGTTTACCAAATAAAATATATTGGAGGAAATAATTATGACACAGTTAGAAGAAATGAAAGTGTCAAGAGCAATGGTTATAGGATTCAAAAATAATTCTGTATATAGCTACATTAATATGTTTTTAGATAAACAAGAAAGTGATTGTACAAAATCAAGCTACAAAGGCTACATTAAAGAATTCTTTGAATACACCACAGGAAAAGATTTAAGCATATTAACATGGGATGATTTAAAAAAATTAAGCAGTGATGACGTAGAGCTATTTGTTACATACTTATCAACAAAAGAAAGTAAAAAGATTGGGAAAGTAAAAAATTCTAATGGTACAATTAACTCTAAAATAGGAGGATTAAGATCACTATTCAAATATCTACGTACAAAAAATAATGAAATAGATCCAAATATTTTCTACATGAAATCTCTTAAAGATAACCCAGAAAGCTATTCTCCATTTTCAAATCAAGAAAGAAAAGATTTATATAGTTTTTCGGAAACTTATACCTACAGGGGCAAGGGATTAATTGCGTCATTGTATTTCCAAGCTTGCTATGTTACTGGAATTAGAAAATCCGCAGTATTAGATATGTTATGGAAAGATATCAAAAGAGAAGAAGATATTGAAACTGGAAAAATGGTTTGGATTATAAGAGTAGTAGATAAAGGTGAAAAAAAAGATCCTACAGCTATAAGCGATCAATTTTATGAAAAATTATTACAACTAAAAAAAGATGATGATAATAAAAAACGTATATTTGATGTAAGTGATACTTACCTATATGGAATACTAGATAAGTTTTGTGAACAATACAATATTGATAGAGAAGAAAGAAAAATAGGAATACATTCTCTTAAAAAAAGCTCGTGTAATATGGCTTGGAAAATAAGTAAAGATGTTAAGAAAACACAAAAACAAGGACATCACAGCGATCCAAGCTTAACAATAAAAACATACGCAGAGGGTGATAAAAGTTATACTAGTCAATTGAGTTACATTATGGATGAAGATGTAGATTTAAGCTTATTAGATAATTATAGCAAAGAAGATTTGCTTGCAGCTATAAAAAAATGCGATATTGGGGTTTTTATAAATATATTGGATAAAATCGGGAAGTAATTGATGATTATTCGAGATTTATCCAAGGTTTAGTCAAGTTTCTGTGGGTTTTGCATAGAAACGTAGCGTTTTAATTAACTAAAATATAAAATATGTTGACAAATAAATATTAATCCTGTATGATTTAGAGTGATAGATAATACTTACGTGGAAAGGAATATAATATTGGATTTAAGATCATATATGAGAACTATATTAAACAACCTATGGACACCTAAGGTTAAAAAGCCTATGTGCGAAATTTGCGACTCAGATGATAGCTTGGAGGTTCATCATGAGCAACAGTTCATAGAAATTTTAACAGAATCATTAAAAGCGTTAAACTTAGAATGCAAAGATACTAAAGATTATACTATTGAAGAAATGAAAAATATAAAAGCATTAATAATGGGGAAGCATATTTTAGAGGTAGATGCAACTACATTATGTGAAGACTGCCACCAAGACTTACATAATAAAAATGAACAAAAGAAAAGCCTACATGATTACAAAAAATTAATTAATGCTGAGAAAGCTAGACATATGATTAATAAAGGTGTTGTAACGTTTTTAAATAAAAAACTATTTAAAAATGAACAGAAAGAATTAAAAAAATTATTAAATAATCTCCCAATAAAAGTAGATAATCATAGAAATGGCAAGTTTGGAATTAATGTAATAAATAGTTATTTTAAGAATAATAAAATATATTATAATATTAAATCAATACAAGAAACTGCTGGTAAATATAGAGGTAAAAGATATTGGGTAATAACTAAAAGCATAATAAACTAAAATATAAAATAATACGAAAGGAAAGTATATGCCTAAAATAAAAATAGTAGATGCAATTATGGGGGCAGGTAAAACATCTATGGCTATTCAGATGATAAAACAAGATGTAGTAAGTAATTATATTTATATTACACCGTTCTTATCAGAGGTACAAAGAATTAAACAAAATTGTAATAACAGAAGATTCACTGAACCATACGATATTGGATCAGGAAAATTAGATAGTCTGCATAATTTATTAAAAGATGGTAAAAACATAGCCAGTACACATGCTTTATTTAGAATGGCTAACGAAGTGACTTTGGAGCTTTTAAGAAGTAATGATTACATATTAATACTTGATGAAGTAGTTGATGTGATAGAGCAGCTACCACTAAGAAAAGATGATTTACCAAGTATATTAAGTTTAAAATTAGCTACTGTAGAAAATGGATTTTTAATTTGGAATCCAAAACATATGAATTATGATGGTAAATATAATGATATTAAAACTATGGCATTAAATAAAACACTAATGATTATTAATAATACATTGCTTATGTGGAACTTTCCAGTTAGTGTATTTAATAGTTTTAAAGAAGCTTACGTATTGACATATATGTTCTCTGCACAAATTCAAAAGTATTATTATGATTTGCATAATGTTGAATATGAATATTACTGTGTTCAAAAGGATGTTACCTGTACTACTAAAGACAAATATATTTTAGTTAATTGGGAAGATAGAGACCCATATGATAAGACTAATATAAAAAATAATATTAATGTATTATTGGATGATCCGATAAATAAAATAGGAGATAATTATTTTTGTCTAAGTTCCACTTGGTTTGAAAAGCCAGCTAATTCAGAATTAATAATAACACTAAAAAATAATATAATTAATTATTTTAAAAATAAGGTTAAAGGTAAATCTAATGAAAATATGTGGACTTCATTTAAATCATCTAAGAAGAAATTATCTGGTAGAGGATATACTAAGGGATTTGTGGCTGTTAATGCCAGAGCAACTAATGAGTATAGTAGCAAATGTAAATTAGCATATTGCACTAACATATTTTTAAATCCAATTATAAAACAATTCTTTATAGATAAGGGAGTATCAGTAGAGGAAGAAAATTTTGCACTTAGTGAAATGCTGCAATGGATTTGGAGATCTGCAATTAGAAATAATGAGAAAATTAATATCTATATACCTAGCAAAAGGATGAGAGATTTATTACTAAATTGGTTAGATAACGAACAGTAAAAACTATAGTTATAAATGGCTAAAAATAAAGTTTAGCACATCGGATGTTCTAAATCGAAAATCAAACCTAGTGATACCAAGGGTTTGAGGTATGTACCCCTTAAAAGAAAAATTATATAGAGAAGAATAGTATTTTAGACATAAAATATAAAATTAAATCACCAAAAACTGTTGCAAATCTTAGCCTACTTATTGGAAATTTGTAGGTTATTTTTTATTATTAAATATTTGCTAATTTAATTCTCCACAAAATAATAAACCTCCCAATCCAAATCCAAGCCCATATTATAATTTAGAAATAGATTATAGTGTGGGCATTTTTTTGCCTATCGTCAAAAATTTATTAAATAAGTATATAAGCTTAGATACTGTAGCGGTTGAAGGTGATTTTTAGCTAAAATTAATTCACCAATAATAGATAAATATATGAAAAATGTGGTGATATCGTTCAGGTAGTGTGGGAGTAGGGTTTTAGGTGGATTAAATATAAAATAGGCGTTTTTAGTGTATTTTGAAATGGCTGTAAGTATTGGTATGAGTGAGTTTTATCGATAGAGGTTACGAGTAAAAAAGGTGGATTTTAGGGTATAAATTGAATTAGTTGAAAATTTAAATTGGTAAATTTATTTTTAGGATAATTTGAAAATTATTTTGGAGGAATATAATTGGAAATTTGAGTTGAGTGTGTGGGGAGATGTGCTTGGCTGGAATCTGCTGGAAATAAAAGTGTTTTTGATGTAAACTACCCGCCCACCTTACAGCATCAAGGCTTTTAAAAGTTGTCTACAAATACACTTGTAGCAAACATTGGTATTAATAGAATGAATTGTGTGAGGAATTGAAACAACTTAGATATTATTAATATATTAGTATATGCAATTTGCTGAATATTTATACATGGGAATTATTGGCAATTGTTTGTATGCTCAATCTGCTATTATCATAAACATATTAAGATAATGTAATATATCGATAAACGATAAATTCGGCATAACAAGGGAAATTTTGATGAACACTTCCTAAAATATAGTTATGAAAACATAACCATTATTAATATAATCAATACAAACATTAACAATATTAATATACAACTTAAATAAATCAATAAATATAAACTAAAAATTAATAAAATTAATAACGATATTAATATAATTAATATGAAACACATGTTCGTGCTGAATTAATCGCCAATTTATATGTCAAGCTATTAAGCTTTACACTTTCAAAGACTCTTCAGCGAATAACTTTATTGCCTAAACTATCATTTTTGCCAACTGTTTTCTAATACTTATATAAATATAATAGTTATATTATCATAACTAAATAATTAGAATACATTCACATTCTGGAATATTCCATTCCTTTAATATACAACGACTATAATATTAAGAATCTCATATAATCAATATATAGTTAATATAAAGTTAACAATTAATAACTGGTAAAATTTATCCCTTAAAAACACTATTATAAATCAATAAATATGCAATAGATACATACTTAACTATAAACACAATAAAAGTCTAACCATAAGCCTCTCACAGCCTCCAAATACCATTGTATTAAATGAATTAATATGAATAATATATCAATCAATTGCATATTAATATTATAGATATAAAATATAAAATTAGTATTGCAATATTAAAATAGCTATGTTATAATTAGTTATAAGGTTAAGTAATACATAATCAAATTGACATTTTATATTAAATAATTGGAGGAATGAAAAATGACTGAATTAATGGTGTCAAAAAAATTACACATAAATTGCATTAATGACAATATGATACAATTTGCAATTAATAAGGGCTATAAAATTCCAGCTAGTTCCATAAAAAGTTATTATGGTAAAATGGCTACTTTTGTTATTAATTATAAGAATAATGTAATTTTTAATTATGAATTTGAAGTAAAGGATACTGCAATTTTTTTAATAAATAAATAATTTTAAAGAGCAGAAGCAATTTTATGGTAGAAACTGGATTTGATATACTTGAGTCTGGCGAATGTGTATAAAATTACATTTTTATGTTGTTAGATTGCATAAAGCAAAATATAAAATTATGCAATCCATAGAACGTAAAAATTGCAAGGAATAAACCACACAAGCCGTAAAAAGATACCAACGAAAGGAGAATAAAAAACTAATGACTATATATGCATTAATAGAAAAAACTTGCTATAATCCTGTAAATTATAACAAGCCAAAAAGCAAAAAGCTTTTAAAAGTATTCAAGAATATTATAGCATATATTTTTATAGAATCAATATTAATTAATATTATATGTTTATATTTAACAAATAGAAATTTCTGGCAGTTATAAAAGCAAAATATAAAACATATAATATAGTATAACAGGTCGTATTTATTCTTTGCAGTATAACAAATTTGATGAAAAGGAGATTTTATCAATATGATTACTAAAACATTGCATGATAATAAATTTATAGGGATATATGAGGAATATAATTATAGAATTATTGCAAAAGTTGCAGAATATAACAGTACATTAAATGAAACATATGACATTATAACAGATATTAAAATAGTAAATACAGACAATAATAGTATTATATATGAGGCTAATAATATACATATGGCGTATGATAAAAAGGAATATGTATCTATAGTAAATTATGTTGAAAAAATATTATTTTATTTGCATAACGAAACTTGCGACATATATTGGAAAAAATTATTTCTTGATAAATTTTTTATTAACATGAACACAACTACAATTGAGATTTACTATAACAGAGGCATAAAGCAACAAGAAGAAACCAAAAAACAAGAAGAAATAAAAACATATAGGGATAAAATAGAATCTATTAAAAAAGAAATACAAACAAAATATAATAATGATGGTATAGCGGTTATTTACAACTTATTTGATATGTTTTTTATAAATGAAAATAGAATTATCCCACGACAAAATAATAGCGGTTATCTTGATACAATTAAGAATAATATTGAAACATACAAACCATATATATTAAACCATATCGAGCTAAATTGGGATAATTCAGATCTAAAAATATTAAATGAATTATTAGCAGTATAACAAATAACAGATAAGGAGAGTGGGGAAAAAATGGTTTATTCGGACGTAATCAAAAATAACTGGCATTTATTACTACCTAAAAAAGAGAAATATACAAGAATTGATTCAAATAAAGTGTGGTTATCAAGTTTATTTGATAACAAATTAAACAATGGTAATGCATTTTCAGAAAATCAAGCAAGGTTTATAACAGTATGCACAGCAATTTTCCACAATGCGAAATATTCAAAAATACTCAGCAATGTAATTGAACAAAAATATCCAATTTTTAATAAAATATAACTTTGATATGGATTTTAGGAGGTAATAAAATGTATCCAAATAATGAAATTGAAAAAGAAATAAAGCTAAAAAATTTAACATGGTTTCAAGTTGCTGAAAAAATAGGAATAGACTACATAACATTCTATTTATGGATGAAAAATAAACTAACTTGGCAAAGGGCTGCAATAATTAGAAATGTTTTAAAATAAACGGAGGCGTTTGAAATGACTAATATAGTATTAAATGATGAATTGAAAGGAATAGAATTATATTTTGATAGTAAACCGATACAAAATATTATTGATAGTTTAAAAAATGTTGGTTATAGGTGGCATAATTTTAAAAAATGTTGGTATGCAAAACAGAACGAAAGAACATTAACAGAGGCGAAAAAGTTTTCAAAAATTGAAGCGGAATCAATAACAGAATCAATAATTCCAGTAGTAAAGAAAGAAAAAATAAATTTATCTCTATGGGATAGAGTACGATTTACAGAAGGAACGGAAGACACAACAAAATATAATTATAAATATGTTGGAAGTAATTACACTGGAATTTCTACAAAAGAAACGGCTGTAATTATTAGAAAACATTTAAAAGAAAGATTTCAAGAAATTAAATTTTCTATTACTTCAGATTATAATAAAATTGATGTATCAATTAAAGAAAGTCCATATAATAATTCTAAACTTGAATATTCACCAGAATTAAGACCGATTGAATATAGAGATTACGAAGAAGAAAACAACAAAGAACTAAATGCAATAATTCAATATTGTAATGATTTATTAAGTAGTTATAATTTTGATGACTCGGACACAATGACGGATTATTTCCATAAGCATTTTTATAAACATGTTACAATTGATTATAAATATAATCAAACCGAACAAACCGAATCAATAAAAAATGATATAACAGACTTCAGAAACAAACTACAAGCACAAGCACAAGAAGAGGAAAAAAGAAGGGAATTAGAATATCAAGAAAGACAAAAACAACAAGAAGAAGACAATAAGCAGTATAAAATAAGAGCGGAACAAGAAAAGAAAGAAATTGAAATAATTAATAATAGCATAACAGTTAATGAACTGGAAGAAAAAAAGCAATATTTTGTTATTAATGTTAAAATGGCGAATTTAAATAAAAATAATACGCTAGAACAATATCAAGAAGAAGTTTTAAAAGGTGATTACTACTTAAATAATTTAAAAGTCACTAGGGAAATACATTTTACAAGTCAACAAGCATTAAACTATTTTTCAAATATGTTATTGAATGACTTTGAATTTTTACAAAATAGCGGCGGATGTTTTACGGATGATAAACGAATTAATAGTATGATAGACTATCACAACATGACCAAAGAAGAACAAAAAACGGTTATATTCAACTTATCAGGCATAGCAATATATTATAATAATGAATTAAAATTCGTTGTAGATACTCAAGGCTATTCTTACGCCAGATATGTTGGATTAACTGACAATGTAACAATTCAAAAAGAATTTATAACAGAACAGGGTTTAACAGGCGAACAAATACAAGAATATAAAAATAAAGCTGAAGTATTAACAGATATTTCAGTGGATATTATAACAGAGAATAACCTTATAAATACTTGGAATACTGACAACTTGACACAATATAAAGAACTTATGAAAGAACAATTAAAAAAATATAATATAAAATTATCAAAAGAAATTATACAACAAATAACAGAAGATAACGAAAGTTTAAAAATTGTAATGTATAAATTATTAACACAGGTTGACGGAATCCAAGAACAATTTAAAAATGCAGATTTGCAACAAGGTCAAAAGCTAACATTATTTTACATATCAGATTGGGGAAGTATTGCAGAAAATAGAATTACATTAGATAAAATTAATTATACAAAATATGCACAATACGATAATGCTGTAAAAATAACTTACACGCCACAAGGGAAGCGAAAACAATATTACAATCATTTTTATAGTACGCTTTTAGTATATAGCGGATGGCTTGAACTTCCTGAAACTGTATTACATGATGTAGAATCAAGAAATGGAATGACAATATCAACAACAAAATATTTAAGTTGTGACAAGAAACAATATGATGATATATTGAATCATTTTGGATCACAAGGAATTAAGCCAGTTGTAAATACTTATAAACCTTCATTTTAATATAACAGGCAGTTTATAAAGGTTCTGCAATAAAAAACCTTTAAGAGATATAACAGAAGCTAAAAAAACCACTACAGGAGGTTTAAAAAATGTTTAAAGATAATCAAGATTTTTATCCAACGCCTGCAAATTTAATAACTAAAATGTTATCTTTAGTAGATTTTAGATTAATAAATTCGGTTCTTGAGCCATCAGCGGGAAAAGGGAATATTGTTGAAAGGGTAGCGGATAAATTTAAATATTTACATAGTAGTTATAATAAGGATGTAAAGTGGGATATTGACACAATAGAAATTGATCAAAATTTACAATACATTTTACAAGGGAAAAACTATAGAATAGTACACAATGATTTTTTGACATATAACACGTACAAAAAATATGATTTAATTGTAATGAATCCACCTTTCAGCAATGGAGATAAACACCTTCTAAAAGCCCTAAAAATGCAGGAAAATGGCGGTCAAATAGTTTGCTTATTAAATGCTGAAACCTTAAAAAATCCATATAACAGCACTAGAAAAGATTTACAGCGAAAATTAGAAGAGTGTAATGCAGATATAGAATATATTAATAATTCTTTTATAGACTCTGAGCGGTCAACACCTGTAGAAATTGCATTAATAAAGATTAATATTAAAAAGGTGAATAATAATAGCATAATATTAGATGAACTGAAAAAACAAGAACAATATAGAGAGGAAGCAACATATAACAGTAATAGTATTATAGATTCAGATTTTATCAAGGCAATAGTTGAGCAATATAATTTTGAAGTAAAAGCAGGATTACAATTGATATCAGAATGGCGAAAATTAGATTCTGAAATGTTCAAGGGAATTTCTTTAAGTATGATTTGTAATACAAAAGACGATCAAGAACTTGGAATACATAATTCATATGTAAAAAATGTTAGAATGAAATATTGGAAAACTTTGTTTGATTCTGAGAAGTTTATGGGCTTGTTTACGTCTAATTTAAGAAATGAATATTTCAATAAAGTAAAAGAATTATGCGATTATGATTTTTCACTATATAACATTTACACTATTAAAATACAACTTAATAAACACATGATTCAAAGTATGGAATCAACTATAATGAACTTATTTGAGGAATTTTCTAATAAACATCATTGGTATAATGAAACATCAAACAATATTCATTTTTATAACGGATGGAAAACAAATAAAGCATGGAAAATAAACAAAAAAGTAATTATTCCTTTATCGGGCTATAGGGATATGCAGTATTCATGGGGAAGGTATCAGCCAACGGATTACAATGTTATTAATAAACTAACAGACATTGAAAAAGTATTTAATTATCTTGATAATGGATTAACAGAAGATATTGACTTGATGAAAACTTTAAAATTTGCAGAACATTATGAGGAAACAAAACAAATTGAAACTAAATACTTTTTAGTGACGTTTTATAAAAAGGGAACATGTCATATTGAATTTAGAAACTTAGATTTATTACAGAAGTTTAATTTGTATGGTTCACAACGTAAGGGATGGCTGCCTCCATGTTATGGAAATGTAAAATATAAAGATATGACAAAGGAAGAAAGAATAATAGTTGATGAATTTGAAGGGGAACAATCATATAACAAAGTAATGAACAACAAAGATTATTATATAGTAGAGGCTTCAAAGTTGTTAATGTTGGCTTAAAATGATAGAATAATTACGTTAAAATGGTTATTTGATACAGGAGGGCGGGCGAGTATGCAAAGTTTAGAGATTAAAAAGCGAATACTTGAGGCAACTAAGAAAATACAGGATTTTCAAGTTATATTAATATTGTGGCATGGTGATGGAACATATCACGCCGAATTAGAAGAAGGAGAAGAAGTAATTAATAATTATATAGAAATATACGATAATTGTAACAATAATATATACTCTGAAGGATTTGGAAAAGAAGATGCTACAACAAAGGATATTGATTTACTAAAAGCTGAACAGAAGAAAATGTATAATTATTTAAAGAAACATTTTAATAATGTAATTAAAAAAGATATGAATATATAGGAGGAAAAAAATGACAAATATTAATGAAATACTTTTTAAAATCGAACAATTAGAAAGAGAATTAAAAGACGTTATTAATATAATTGATAATGAAGAATTTACAGAACAACATAGGTTAAAAACAATTAAAGAACGTATTCAAAATGTTATTAGTAAATAGGAGGCGTAAAAATGATACAAAAGTGGATTGACATATCCTGCAATAATTGTGATCGGCAATTATCAGATACTACTGGAATGGATTTAAGTAAAGCAAGAATGATTAAATGGGCGAAAGAACAAGGATGGAAAATAAAATCAGGAAAAGAAACTTATTGTTTTAACTGTATTGAGACAAAGAAATCATAATAAAACTACTATTTCATATTAGACTATAACAGGAGGTGGATTGAAAATGACAACAATTATATATACTAACACAAATAAAGTTATTGAAATTAGACATATTGACAATATAGATTTACAAATAGTACTAAAAAACTTTAATGATTTTGAAATTGTAGAAAATTATAAAGATATTAGGAAAATTGATAAAAGAATTGATACGCCACAATATATGGAAAGTCTTACTAAATGGTATTAAAAAGACAAGCATAACAAGATAAAAATCCAATTTTAAGGTATAACACAAACCAAAATATAATACATGGAGGTTTTAATATGGATGAGAAAGAAAAGGCATTAATAAACTATTTAAAACTTAGTAAGGCTCACCAAGAATCAGAAGCCAAATTAAGCGAATATGAATTTTTACCAATGGATGAAATTTACAATGCAATTAATGAAATGAATAAATATTTCACACCTGAAGAAGTTGATCATTTTATTATTAATAAAAATGAAATTATTAGATAACTTGGTAGAATACGATAAAACCATGATTTAATTTAAATTTATAACAGAAATATAAAAGTATTGGAGGAATAAAAATGTCATTATTAGATGAATTTGAAAAGAGCGGGAAAGAAGTACACGAAGTAACAAAACAAGAATGGGTTGATATTATGATTGATCATTATAAATCATTTAATCAATATAACACTCAATCATATCATGGAGAAGGCGACAAAATAGAATTTGAATGTTTTCATAAGGAACAAATAGAAAGAGCATTAAGAAATAATATAATAGTTGATGAAAATATATTAAAAGATTATCCACAACTAAAAGAAAAGATACAAAGACAAATTGAAAAAGAACAAAGTGTTCCAATATTTACTGAAGATATTTATAACACGATTGTAGAAGGTCAAAAAATAGTGGTAAATGGACATTATAAACTAACAGTATATAAAAAGTTTAAGAATGGTATAACGGCAAGGCTATACAGAAGCAAGAAAAAAGCAGTGGATTTATTAATAGGCAATAGATATACTATTGAATTAGGATGGTGATAAAATGGAAAATAATAAATATTATCAGATCATGGAATTAGAATGTAATACAAAAATCAATAATAGGAGTGTTGGAGCAGATTTTTACTACTGTAAAGAATCGGAAAAAGATTCTATAATTGCAGAAATTGAAGCAAGGGAAAACAATTATGATATTAATGAGATAACAGAAAGTGACTATTATTACGAACAGAATATAATACAAAGAAAGAACTTCAGACTTGCAACAGGATATTAATATAACAGACCGTCAAAAATACCGCAAGGAAAGGAGAAAATACAATGAGCATACAAGACCAAAAGGAACTAATACAACTCATAACAGACTACAATAACACTGATCCTACAATAATCAGAAAAAATATAGTTAAATATATTGATATGTCAGGGCTAGAAATTCCAGAAATTGCAGAAAAAGCAGGTATAAAGCTAATAACATTATATGAGTATAGACAGTTTAAAAAACGACACTCTATAGCGTTTGAGATAGCTTTAAGACTTGTCGATGTACTAAATATCAATATAGCACAATTAGTAGAGCAATATTAAAACAATAAAATAAAATATAAAATAATAGTAATAATTTATTGACAATTGTATATAATAATAGTAGACTGGTAAAGTAAGTAAAATATATTGAATAATAAGTTATAACAGATTACTATATAGGTATGACAGAAAATTGTTAGGTATGACAATTAAAAGAGCATACCTGAACCAACGGTGGGGAATAAGTGCCGAATAATATTAAGAGGTGCGGAATATGAAAAAATCATATTGTACACAAAATAATAACGATTGCTCAACGTGTTCGCTTGTAAATTATGGTTTAGATTGTGCAAATAATCCTATAACAGATAACAAGAGCAGCAGGAAGGGCACAAAAGAAGATAGAATATTGGCTAATTTCGACGGTCACAAAGGCATAGAAACAATGTCGCACATTAAAAAATTAGTTGGTAAAGAATTAGTGGATTGTTTAACAGGTAGAGAGTATGGTCTTGTAATGTCTGCCGTAAATAGGGCTTATCAAGCAGGTAAAGCTTCAACAGGAGCAGAATTAATTGATGGTGGAATAGTTTGGATTAACTCAATTAATAAAGGTTATGATGTAAAAGATATACAAAGAATACAGAAAAAAGAGAATGAAATTAAGTTAACGAATATACCATTAAACCAAAGTGATCGCAACAGTGGAGCGCATGGAAAATGGATTGACGGAAAATATTATAATCTTATTAATATAAGAAATAGTGACGGAACGCCTAGAAATCAATATAACAGCTTAGTGACTTATAATGATGGCGAATTAATTGCAGATGGATATTATATGGAAGAAGTTGTAGAATTTATATAACAGGGATATATCGGGATTCAATTAAAATCAGCATTTGGACAAAATTTAAGGAGGAATAAAAAAAATGATAAAATTTTTAGTACCTGAAATGATAGGAGATATATTGCATTGTACAAAGAAATTCTCCGAAGATGAAATTAACAGTTACATTGATAAAATAGTAGAAGATGAAAATTTTAAGTTGTTTAAAGAAGATTTATTCTTGTATAACACTAATGATTGTAGTAGATTGATTTTAAAATATCCCGAATTAGACATACTTTTTAGTGATAATAACAACTATGATATTAATAAGTTAATAAGCTGGGAACTTGACGGAGAAGAAAGAGAATTTAACGGAATTATAGTATACTCATATGAAATAAAAGATAGAATGTTAGAATACTTTGAACTTCCTTTAACACAAGAAAGATTATTTAATTCAGAAAATCCACTAGAATTTTTTATTAATCATATGCAAAGAGCAATTGAGCAAATTTTAAGCGTAAAAGTTAAAGAATTAATTTCCGACATAACAAAACAAGGTTATAATATTTCAATAAACAAATAAAATCCGTATTTTGAGTAAAATTGTATAAATGGAGGCGAATAAAAATGATAGTATCAAATACAGAACTGGCGAAAATAGCAGTAAAAGAACTTGAAGCGGTAGAGTTTGAAAAGGTATTAAATTTCATTGATATAAGCAGGGATATGGAGCAGGAAAAGGAAGACATAACAGTTAGCGAATTAGGTGACATAATTAATAATATCAAGCAAAGATTTGAGTAAATTGTATAACAGGAGTACAAAAATATGACAGTAATTTTTACAGGTAATAGAATATTTGAAGACGTTGTGAGGATAACGCAAGATAGTGACGGTATAGCTTATGCACATTTTGAAAATGGTGTAACAGTCATAGGAATAATATTAGAAATTAAACAATAGAATTAGAATTTTAATTAAATAGGAGGATAAAAAGATGAAAAATATTAATAAAAATACATATCAACAGGAAGCCGTTGCAATAATTCAAAATGGAGAAATACTATTCTTAATGGAAGGGGATATAGTAAATATTAAAACAGATGGGACAGATTACAAAAAATCATATAAAGAAGTGGCTATTGACCCAACACCTGATGAAATTTGGCTAGATGATGGGAAAAATCGGATAAATATTCCTTATGAGTATATCGAAGAAATTGAATTGATACAAAGAAATTTAGAATTTGATTAAGTGAAAGGATAAGAATAAAATGACGAGGGAAGATTTATTGAATGAAATTATTCAGATGGAAGAAGGGGATAATTTCAAAATTAAAAGCAGCACATTTGTTTTTGGTTGTTCATGCATGGAAATACATGAAAATATTGTAATAGTTTTTGGAGGATATGGAACACATTTTTCAATCTGGGATACTGAAATATATCACGAAGAAGAAATAACAGATAGTGTTATTAAACACATAGCAGGATATCATTCAGATAAAACATCGTGGATTACATTAGAAGAATGTATTATTGAATGAAAAAAGTATTTTAACTTATAACAGGAGGCGAATTATTATGGAGTCAATTCAAATTACTAAATTTGATACGTGGGCAAGAGTTGATTTTTTCAATGGTGAAAAGTTAATTGCAATGATGAAATTAAAAGTTGTAGATAATAAAATTGAAATTGAGGCTTTAAATGGCATAACACGAGAAGAGCAAAAGGAAACAATTGATATTATAAAAGGAGCAACAAAATGAAAATAGGAAGAATAGAGGATGATTTTATAATAGCTAAAAGAGGAGTGAGAGAGTTAGTAGAAACAATTACTCCAGAGAATGGCGAAAAGCTTGATTTGCTTTTAAAAGAAGTCGATAATTTGGTAATGATTGCAGTTAATAAAAAAGTTAAGCAGGATGGATTTTAATAAAAGAAGCATTTGAACGTATAACAGAGAGGGAGCGTGGCAGCATGAAACGATATCCAGAATATATTTTGAAGAAGTTAAGACAAAGAGAAGGGTTAGAAGAAGATGATAAAAGTCAGGATGATAAACTCAATAGAATGACAGCGAATATAGTATTTGCGGAATGTTTACAATGGGAAGGATTTTTCGGATATGCTCATATATTTAAAGATTGGATAAAGGATATTTACGGAGTTGATTTAGATAATATGAATGGTTAGTATAACAGCAGTTAAATTCAAATACTCATTCTATTGAAATTAAATATAAAACAAGGAGGAGAAATAAATGCTGATAAATGAAATTAAAAATGATGATATAGTAACTACAGAGGGGCTATTTAATAACAAAAACTTTAAAATGATATATCATTACGGAAATAAACCTTTTGAAATTATAGGGGATTTTACTCCATATGAAAAAGTACAAATTTTTAGTAATTGGTTAAGCAACAAAATCAAATATTAGTTTGATCTAAAATATAAAAGGAGGTTATAAATGAGTTATAAAAATATTCCTAGAAAATGTTCAGTTTGTCAATGTTGCGGAGCGTGCGACTATAAATATGAAGTAGAAGAATTGGGTGAAATATCAGGTGATTATAGTCCAGTTATGGCTTCATTTATGAAAAAGACAACAAAGAATCAAGACTTAGAGGAATTTAAGAATTTATTAAAAAGGAGTGAATAAAAATGAAAAGGTATGAAATTATTGAATGGGCAGGACAATATAATATTGCAGATAATAGATATTTGAATTTAGTAGTATTTGATCATACTTTAACTAAAGAAGAAGCAGAAAAGCAACTAAAACTATTGGGTAATGAATTGATATAAAAAACTTAGTTTATTGAAATAAAGGAAGTGATTTAAATGTTTATTCTAGGACTTATAACAGGATCACTTATAACAGCAGCCAATTATTACTTGATGGAATTATGCTTCTGGAACAAATATTTAAATAGGCATTAAGTAAAATATAAAAGGAGGTAATTGACATGGCGAAAGTGTTAAAATTTAAAGGTATTGTATTTGATGATATAACAGACCAAGACAACGGATTAAAAATGTGGTCGCAAATTTGTAAGTGCTGTACTGAAAAGCACAACATAGATACTAAATATCTTGAAGAAGATGCAGGTAACGGAATTTGTGGAGTTGAAGGATGTGAAAATGAAGCAGATCATTATATAGATTTTGAAGATGATGAAGTTGAGATAACAGATAATGAGAATTGTCACACAGATGTGCGGAAAAGAAGTAACGCTGGAAGGGAATTTTTAACATAAATAGTTTATTTGATCAGATAACAGAGGAGGTTTTATAATGGCTAGTATTTATTACGGAGATATGGAAGGTAGTATTTATACAGAAGAAGGAAAAGAAAGACTTTGGAAAGAAGAAAAAATTGTTTTTATTAA
>Ga0209728_1001120_pt1 | contig 17636 bp, 17 predicted proteins | sample RifGroD1_FD_183997 | JGI IMG/M metagenome (GOLD analysis project Ga0209728, IMG submission 183997) | Groundwater microbial communities from Rifle, Colorado, USA - Groundwater D1 (SPAdes) (version 2) | ecosystem: Environmental > Aquatic > Deep subsurface > Groundwater | place: Rifle, Colorado... | reverse complement strand
GAAAAATAAATTTGAGGTGGCTTCAAGACGAAGTTTGTCGATAAGATCGTTAATTTCGACTTCTTTGGCGATATAAGTATCGGTGGATGGGATATAGGCTTCAGGCTGATAATAATCGTAATAAGAAACAAAGTAAGATACCCTATCTTTGGGGAATAATTCTTTAAATTCCTGATAAAGTTGGCCGGCTAGGGTTTTATTGTGAGATATAACCAAGGTGGGTAAATTTGTTTGCTGAATAACATTGGCAATACTAAAAGTTTTTCCTGAACCAGTAACACCCATAAGTACCTGCTTTTCGTGTCCGGCGTTTAGATTTTGAAGCATCTGAGCGATGGCTTTTGGCTGATCGCCAGAAGGCGTCATTTTAGTTTGTAAGTTAAAAGACATAAAATTTATTATACCAACGATTCGGGTTTGTTTTGGGTATTTAGTTGAATAAAAAGAGGTTTCTTCTTTTTGAAGTGGGGGCTTTAAATTCTTTTTTGTCTTCACTAAAAAATACAACTTGTACTTCTCCTGGTTTTAGCTCAATAAAAAGTCCTTGTTGCCTGATCGCATCGACTTTAATGTTTGAAGGATCGGTTAAACTAATTACAGATGCATCTTTGTTTGCAGTAATTTCGGGAACAGAACATTGGGCTTTGTAATTACCGGAATTAACACAGATGACGGAACCTATTTTTTTATCAGGTGAACGAACTTCAAGAGCAATAATATTTGGATTTTCTGTATAAATTGTAGCCATATCCCAATCCCCTTGTTGAAAAAGTCGTGAATTTTTTAAATCAAAGAGAGTTTTGTAAAATTTAGAAACACTTGAATCGACTCTTTCTTTGGGAAAACGGCCAATTTGCATTGGAGGCCTGATTCTGGAACCTCTTTCCTGTCCCTGGTTTACCATAAAAACAGAGTCCGGAATAATTCCGGCCAAAACCGCAAATGTTTTTGATAATCCTCCAAATTTTTTTAGGCCTCGTTCTTCGTCGTGATTTTCAACATAAAGCCAACTACGATAAGATTGACCGTTTTTTTGCCTTTTAATAAGATACTTGATATGCTCTCTTAGATTTTGGGGATTATTACCATTACTGACTTCCAAAAATTGTTGGTATAAATAACTATCGTACATTCCATCAAATATTTTTCCAAGTTCTTCTTTATCCCAATAAATTTCACCGGCGATGTCAAATTTTTTGCCCAAGCGATCGGCTTTAGCTTTGACTAATTTAAGTTGTTTTTCCCAAAATGGATTATGACATAAGTAGTCTTTTTGCTGGTCAGTCAGGGCCCAACCCCAGGTTCTTAAAAAAGTTGACGGGTTAACTAACATGGCCATATCGCATCTGATTCCGTCGGCATGATCGACAAGCTGTAGCATTATTTTTCCCATTTCTTCCTGTACCTTGGGATCAGCAATGTTTAGCTGTAAGGTATCGGACCATTCAGGAGAGTTAGGGTCTTTGCCATGAGCAAGATAATGCGTATTACCTTTGTGATCTGTGACGGGGTAATAAAAATTTGGATTGGAATGGTATTGTGAAACGGTGCCTTGAATATAATATTCGGGATGAGTTTTGGCCCAGCTATGATCAAGACCGGTGTGATTGGGAACAAAATCAATGACAACTTTTTTACCGTGAGAATGAAGTTTTTCAACCATTTTATCCCACTTAAACCAATTACCTACGATTTCGGGGTTGGGAATATAATCGGGTATGGCAAAGGGAGAAGCAACAACGTCAACATTGGAATTAATATTAGGCAGGGCATAACGGTATTGGTCGACATATTTTTTGGCATTATCCCGACTCGCAGGGCTGGGGACATAAATTCCCATAAACCAAAAAGTGTCATATTTTTTTAGTAGAGGGGACCATTCTTTTTCCGGAATTGTATCAATAGTAAGACTTTCACCATATTTATGGCGAAGTCCTTTTATCCATAATCTAGTATTTATTAGATAAAGGCTTTCCTGATGTCTTTTAATTTCGCTTGGAGCAAGCCATTTATTTAGCTCATGTTTAAAGGCCGGAGAGACTCTTTCGGATAAATTGTTAGGAGGTTTGTTTTTGATTTCTGGCCTCAAGGTTTGTTTAATTTAAATATGGAACTAGTTAACAAGATAGCAAAAAATAGTACATTTACAAAGATACTGGTTAATAAATTCGGGTAATGGTAAAGTTTTAGTAATAATGCTAACAAAAATTGCGTCGGTGGCAAATTATGGATTAAAGGCAATAGATATTGAAGTAGAGGTAAACGTGGCCGACAAAGGATTTCCGGGATTTGGGGTGGTTGGATTGGCAAATAAGGCAGTTGAAGAAGCCAAAGAAAGAGTAAAAACAGCATTGATAAATTCCGACATTGAATTTCCTAATCAAAAGATCACGGTGAACCTGGCACCGGCGGATTTACCAAAAGAAGGTTCTTGTTATGATTTACCGATGGCGGTGGGAATAATCGGAGCAATGAATTTGTTAAAAATACCTGAAGAAAAATCATATTTTTATGGGGAATTGTCATTGGATGGAAGTTTGAGACATAGCCGCGGGGTATTTTTATTGGCTTTATTGGCAAAAGAAAAAGGAATAAAAAATATTTATGTCCCGCGTGTTTGTGCCAATGAAGCTTCGGTAGTTGAGGGGGTAAATGTATTTCCAATAGATAATTTGTCAAATTTAATAAAACATTTAAACGGCATAAAACTTATCGAGCCTTTGTATAAAATTCGTAAAGATGAATTGTTGTCAGATATAGTGCCTGAATTTGATTTTAGTGAGGTTTGTGGCCAAGAACAGGCAAAAAGGGCTTTAGAAATTGCGGCAGCCGGAGGACATAATGTGTTTATGATGGGACCTCCGGGGTCAGGGAAAACTATGCTATCACGTGCATTTCCGGGAATTTTACCGGACTTAACTGAAGAAGAAAGTTTGGAAGTAACAAAAATTTATTCAATTACCGGAAATATACCACCAGGCGGATCTTTGATAAGAAATAGACCTTTCAGAAGCCCTCATCACACTACTTCTCAAGTAGGTTTAATCGGAGGCGGATCTAATCCGAGACCCGGAGAAATTTCGATGGCTCACAGAGGAGTATTATTTTTGGATGAATTTCCGGAGTTAACAAGATCTTCCATCGAAGCCTTACGTCAACCTCTGGAAGACGGAATAGTGTCGATTTCACGGGCCTCGGGGTCGGTAACATATCCGGCATCTTTTATGCTGGTGGCTGCGGCGAATCCCTGCCCGTGTGGATTTTTGGGTGATAACAAAAAAGAATGCCGTTGTACCATATTTCAAATTTTAAAGTATCAAAAAAAATTGTCGGGTCCGATCATGGATAGAATTGATCTCCATATAAATGTCGGAGCGGTTGACATAGACAAATTGATGGTAGGAAATAATTTAAAAAATCAGAGTGAAACATCCAGTACAATTAAAAATAGAGTGGTAAAAGCCAGAAAGATACAGCAAAAACGTTTTAAAGGAGTTGACGGGATATACAGTAATGCCGATATGAAAAACAAACATTTAAAGGATTTGGCGGTATTAAATCCTAATGCCAACTTGCTTTTGAAAACTGCAGTAAATAAATTTGGTTTATCGGCCAGGACCTATTTTAGATTAATAAAAGTCTCTCGAACTATTGCTGATTTAGATAATTCCGTAGAAATTTTAGAAAAACATATAGCTGAAGCGTTGCAATATAGGGTAAGAACCGAAGACTAATATGAAGGATTTAAATTATAAAAAAGGAAGAGACGGGGAAGATATTGCCAAATATTTTCTAATAGACAAGGGCATGTTATGGGTAGAAAGTAATCATGTAAATAATTTGGGAGAAATTGATTTGATAATGAGCGAAGGAGATGTGTTGGTTTTTATAGAAGTAAAATTAAAGATTGGTGACCAATATGGTACTCCGGAAGAAATGATCAGTAAAGGAAAAATATCCAGAGTTAAAAGAATTGCCGAAGGATTTTTGGTAATTAACCCGAAGATGGCAAAAAAATTTAGTAAATACCGGATAGATGCTTTTTGCATTGTAAAAGATTTTGAAGGAAATACCAAAAGAGTTAGTCATTATAAAAATATCGGGTGAATAGCTGGAAAGATTGGAAAATTGAAAAAATTGAATTTGGAGATAAAGATTTTCCAAAACATTTAAAAAATGTAAGTCCAAGAATTAAGCAATTATATTTTAGAGGTACGTGGGATAGAGATATTTTTGATAATTGTGTAGCTGTCGTAGGTAGTAGAAAAATTAGTCGATACGGGACGGAAACAATAGAAAAAGTAATACCGGAATTGGTAATGAATAAAATGACGATAGTGTCGGGATTTATGTATGGAGTTGATTCGATAGCACATTGGGAATGCATAAAAAATGGCGGTAGAACGATAGCAGTGCTGGGAGGCGGTTTAGATTATTTATACCCAAAAAATAATAATGATTTGTATGAACAAATTTTAAGTTCAGGAGGTTTGGTGATTTCTGAATATGAAAGTAAAATAATACCGGCTTTATGGACATTTCCACAAAGAAACAGAATAGTTGCCGGGCTGTCCTACAGAGGAATTTTTATAGTGGAAGCGGGTTTAAAGTCGGGAAGTTTAATTACGGCAGATTGGGCTAGAAAAATGAAAAGAAAATGTTTTGCATTACCAGGTCAGATAAATTGCAGAAACTCTGAAGGCACAAATTGGTTGATAAAAAGTAAAAATGCAGAAATGTTTTTAAAGACAAGTGATATTACAAAAGTAGATGAGGAAAACTATTTTCAAGAAAGCTTATTTGTAAATTTGAATGAGAATCAAAAAAAAATTACAGAATTATTAAAAATTGAAGAATTAACATCCGATGAAATTTGTCGTAAATTAAACATTTCTATTGTTGATTTGGGAGCGGAGATATCAATATTGACCATGAATGGAATTGTTGAAGACAGTTCTGGTAAAATATTTTTAAAACATAAATGAGTAAGAATGGTTTTATAGAGAATTTAATAGAAAGATACGGTCCCATATCTGAAGAAGATCAAAATTTATTTGAAAACAATAAGATTAATAAGGGTGAATTTTTTAGAAGGGTAACTAAGGAGCGTGGAAAATCGAAAAGTCATTGTTCAAGAGAATCTATTGGTTATAATGCACATTTATACGACTGTAAGCCAAGATCTAGTTAAAATAAGGTGTCCAATCAGCGATGGGAGCGGTATTGCCGATTATAAAGTTAAGAGCATAGAGAAAAATAGCAGGAAGAAGAAGTATGAAAATTGTTTTTAATGGTTTGGAATTTAGAGTCTTTCCGTATGCAATAAATAAAAATGGATAGACAGGAGCAAGGTAACGACTGATGTCGCGGTGGGCGACCATAATTGTGGCAAGTAAAAATAAAGCCGGATATACAGCCAAAATATCTAGTTTGAATTTTTTATATAATTTATAAACACCGAAGTAAGCAATAAGATAAATGTAAATTACGTCCTCAAGCCAAATGGTGTTGATCCAGGAACGATTGCTGATAAAAACGGTATAAGGTAAAAAGCTAAGATGAAAATTATCGCCGCTGTGAAAATAAGCCCAGAAATCCCCTGTTTGGAGTTGATAAAGAGAAAATACCATAATGGCTGTAATTGGGACAAGTAAGTAGTAAATATATTTGTTGAGGACAGGAATTATTTTTTTGGTTTTTAAAAATTCAGTTAAGGCAATTAAGAGATAGGCGGCAAACAAGATAATCCCGGGGCTTTTGAAAAATTGGGCCAAGGCAGCCATTAAGGCAGAGACTAGATATTTTTGTTTTTTGAAATAATAAATTGAGGCAATCGTAAAACCTAAAAACCAGGTTTCCGGGGCCCCTATCTGACGAAGGATAAATAATCGAGCCGGGAAAAAAAGAAAAATAAGAGTCAACCAAAAAGATTTTTTGGAATTAAAAAACAGGTTAAGAAGTTGATAAAAAGAAAGGGTTAAAAATATTGATCCCAATAAGGTGGCAAAAAGCATGGCTTGGGTGCTGGTAAAGATATAGCTAAATATCCGGATAATAAGGGGATATCCGGGAAGATGGGCAGGGTAATATTCCAGGGGTTGAGGTAGGGAAAATTGACTACGAATACAATCTGAGTTGTATCCGCATTTGGCGATGATCATATAATTTGGACCGTCGTAATTGGCGTAAACAGAAAGGAGATTGGAACTAGGAAAACCGATTCTTACCGGAAGATTGAGATAGAAAAACCCCCAAAAGAATAAACTGACTAAAATTGTAATTAGGGATAAAAATAATTTGGGTCTTTTTAGCATATAGATTAACCAATTTTAGAGGTAAAACAAAAAAAAAGCCAGTGGTTTTGGTAAAGCCAATTATTCGGGAATGTGTTTACCGGAAGAATCTTTACAACGAAATCTATTGTCACCACATAAATTCTGGCAGGTTGGGTCTTCCATAAATACCTGAGGGCATTCACTAAGGTAAGGGTTGTCGTATTGTTCGCAGTCCCCTTCGCCACCTCCACCCGGTGAACAAGCATATAAAAGAGGCGGGGGCATACAAGTGTCAATTTTTGTATTCGGGCTGGAAACACCGTAATTATAGGCACATTCAGGGCCGCAACCCTGTTGACAACGAAAATATATAATATCGGAGTCTTTGAGATTTTCCAAATTAGTATAAGCTTTAAACCAATTTTCGGATAAATTGATTTCAATAAAATATGGGGTTTTTTTACTTGGGTCGCAGGGGATTCTATCAAGAACTACAGCCTTATCGACTATAAGCGGTAGATTGCAATTGTTCATAGTTTCAGGAAAAGTACCGCTAACATCATAATATTCCATCAAGGCTTTTTTGATTCTGTTTAGATCGGACTTACGACGGGCATCTCTGGATTGGGCAAATTTAGGAGGTATAAAGATATAAGAAGAAAAGATCATCAGGGAAAGAACCAAAACCGCTGCCAAAATTTCAAAAAGGGAAAATCCGAAAGATCTTTTGTTTATAAAAGACAAAGTCATTAATTAATAATACGCCATTTTTAACCAAATGGGATATTTTTTGAGTTTTGAGGTAATTTTTGGTATCATTTGCAGGATTTGAGGCCCCATCGTCTAGCGGTTAGGACATTTGGTTCTCATCCAAATAACCGGGGTTCGATTCCCCGTGGGGTCACCAAAGGTGATTTTAAGCACCTACTTGTGATATCTGCAGCGGGTTTCCGGAGGACAGGATACTGTGACTTTTGCAATGACAAGACTTTCTTCATATTCAGTCTCACCTAAAAAGGTACTCTTTAAAAATACAGGAGAAGTGACACTAGTATCAGGGGGTATGCAACAAGGTTTTTGACCCTCTCTATCTTTGCCAATAAGTTCGGGGGTTTTTAGGTCGACTCCGATTAAGATATGATTAAAAGATTTATTGGAACATCCATTAATTTCAATAGACTGAAAGAGAGACATGATTGTATGGAAAACTTATAAGATGGTGAGATAATATCACTTAATTCCCACCAATTCTACCTCAAAGATGAGAGGTGAATTTGGAGGAATCAGGTCACCGGCTCCCTGAGGTCCATAAGCCAGATCCGAGGGAATAATTAACTTTCTTTTGCCGCCGACTTTCATACCCGGAATTCCCAAATCCCAGCCTTTAATTAACTGACCGACACCAATTTGAGTTTCAAAAGCCTGATTTCGATCGTAGGAACTGTCAAACTTTTGGCCGTTTAGAAGAGTTCCGACATAATGAATAATTATAGTATCACCGGTTTTGACTTCCTGGCCGGTACCAATAAGCGTGTCTTGGATTTGAAGTTGATCGGGAGCGTTATTGATCATATTTTGTTGATATTGAGGTGTAGGACTAATTAATAATTGGTTAATTTCGGCTAAATCGGGGAGATAAGGAACTTGTTCGTTTGGTTTTTTGGATAAAAATATGAAAGTTAATATTACTAAAGAAATTATGGCAATAGCTAAGGTTGGGTTTTTAGGCATTTGTTAATCGATTGTTTTTGAACTAAAATATAATGTTGGATGACTGAAATTTCAAAAAGTATTATAAGTCTATCGTCAGGTGAAATTTCTATATTGGATAATATTGATGAGGCTGTTTTTGTAATAAATAAAAATTTTAAGATTATTTATGTTAACAGAAAGATTAAAAATTTTTTAGGTATAGAAAAAGAATTCGTTTTAAACAAAAATTTTATAAAAAATATTAAGGGAATGAAAAATAGTATTTTTTGTAAAAAGTTTAAAATTGCTATAACTGAGGGAAAACCAATTAAGTTTGCTGCCAGAGATAAGATTAAAAACAAATGGTTTGGGGTTAAGGCGTATCCATTTCAAAAGGGGTTGGCAATTTTTGTCAGTGATATTACTAAACGTAAAAGGTCGGATAATAAAATCAAAGAAAATGAAAAAAGATTTCGTTTGATAACTGAAAATGCGAAAGATCTAATTAGTATTACTGATAAACATGGTAATTATGTATATTTAAACCCCTCGTTTGAAAAAACATTAGGATATAAGATTGAAAAGCTTTTGGGTACAAATTTAATGAATATAGTAAACAGTTCTGATTTTAGTCATCTTGATGATTGGCGTAATATGGAAGATTTTCAATATCGGGTAAAAAGAATAGATGGTGAATGGATATGGTTGGAAAGTAACAGATTTAAAATTAAGTGGCAGAATAGGACGTTTTATGTAGGCATCGGAAGAGATGTGACTGAAAAAAGAATAGCCAGAGAAGAACTCCAAAAACTTTATAGCGCAGTAGAGCAAACTTTGGACGGAATTTTTATCACCACATTAAATGGCCAAATTTTGTATGTCAATCCGGCTTTTGAAAAAATTACCGGATATACTGAAAAAGAGGTTTTGGGCAAAAATCCAAACATAATCAATTCCGGCAAGCATAAAAAAGTTTTTTTTACCAAATTATGGAAAACTATAAATGGAGGAAAAACATTTCGGGGAATGGTGATAAATAAAAAAAAGAACGGAGAATTATTTTATACTGACCACACAATTACACCGGTAAAAGATGAACTTGGAAATATTACTTATTTTGTGGGAATTTGGAAAGATATTACATCGCATATTGAGGAGGAAAAAAGAAAAGATGAGTTTATCAGCATTGCTAGTCATGAGCTAAAAACACCCATTACTACGGTAAAAGTATTCACACAACTTTTACAAAAAATGTTTAAGGACAGTGGTAATAAGGATGTGAATAAATATTTAGACAGAATGGGATATCAAGTTGATAAATTAACAAATTTGGTACGGGATCTTTTGGACGTATCAAGATTACAGACAGGTAAATTGGAACTAAGAAAAGAAAAATTTGATATTGGAAAATTAATAAAAGAAATTGCAGAAAACTTTGACGCGACAGACAATACCCATAAAATATTTATAGAGGGTAAACCTAAAAAAATGGTAAAAGCTGACAGAGACAGGATTGAACAAGTAATAATAAATTTAATTTCTAATGCAATAAAATATTCTCCGGATGCGGACAGAGTCGAGATAGAAATCAAATCTGAAAAAAATGATATAATTATCAGTGTTAAAGATTTTGGAGTAGGAATTGCCCAGGAATATTTGAATAAGATTTTTGGAAGATTTTACAGAGTTTACGACACAAGAGACAAGACTTTTCCGGGCTTAGGGATGGGACTTTATATCTCGTATGAAATAGTTGAACGACATAGGGGAAAGATGTGGGTCGAAAGTAAAAAAGATGAAGGGTCAATCTTTTATTTTTCATTACCTTACTTAACGTAAATAATAAATATGACAAAAATTGTAATAATTGATGATAATGAAGCAATTCTGGAAGTAGTTAAAATTGCTTTAGATGAATCCGGATACGAGGTAATCACCAGTACAAAGGGAGAATCTTTTATTCCCACTATCGCAAAAATTCAACCTGCGGTGGTGTTATTGGATTTATTATTGTCCGGAGAGGATGGAGGTGAAGTGGCAAAAGCTTTAAGAAAAAATAAAGATACAAAAAATATTCCAATTATATTAATTTCGGCTGATCCTAGTGCCGAAAAAGTTGCTAAAGACGGTGGAATTGATGGGTTTTTATCTAAACCTTTTGATTTGGACAGATTGCTGGCAGTGGTAAATGATTGTGTCTGTGATTAGGGTTTATTTTTGGGACGGGCTTGCCAAAATGAGCAGTAATTTGTTTTCTTTACTTGTCTACCGGTGGGAGGTCTTTCTATGGAACCATCACTAGAAATATAACGAAGTTCCGGATTGGCATGACAGACAATTTCAGTTTGGTATTCCGTTACTCGGGAAGTTCTGTTATTTAAGGGATCTATTTTGATAGTCACTAAAGCTTTGACGATAGGGGCTATGTTGTTACAAGTAGCACAACGGATTTTAAAAATTTTACTGCCTTCGGGAGTGATATGAGGAGAAAGTCTGACTACCGGCTGACCTGGAATTTCCAAACTTAGTGATTTCATTGCCTATAAAATAATTATCTATTATGATATTAACACTTTTATAATTGCACAATTTGATTGTAATAAAGTAGAATAGAAGCAGATTTTATGATTAAAACTGAAACAGTTATTAAATTAGAAAATTGGATTGAGGATGCTTTGGATAAACTGGGTTATAAAAGTGAGGAAATTAAAATTGAACATCCGAATGAATCACAATTCGGGGATTATTCCACAAATGTGGCGTTAGGTTTGGCAAAATCTCTTAAGACCAATCCAAATGAATTGGCATCAAATTTAAAAAAAGAATTGGATCTTGTGGTGGATAGTGAAGAAATTATTGAAAAAACGGAAGTTGCCGGAGCAGGTTTTATAAATTTTTATCTAAAAAAAGAATACTTAATAAAAAAGGCAGAAGAAATTAATTATGAAACCGTTTTTAGAAGTAATTTAGCTAAAGTCGGCTTGGGTAAAAAGATGGTGATTGATTATTCAGCGCCAAATATAGCAAAACCGTTTGGAATCGGACATTTAAGGTCGACAAATATCGGACAAGCAATTTACAATATATATAAAATTTTGGGTTGGAATTGTATAGGTGACAATCATTTGGGAGATTGGGGAACTCAGTTTGGAAAACTGATAGTAGCCATTTTAAAGTGGGGTGGGACAGATAAGGATTTGAGTTCTTATACAATAGATGATTTGGAGAAATTGTACGTAAAATTCCACAAAGAAGCAGAAAAAGACGATACATTAGTTGAAGAAGCCAGAGAATGGTTTTCTAAACTGGAAAATAAGGATCCTGAAGCCAGAAAAATTTGGGAAAAAGTAGTTGAAATTTCTCTTGAAGAATTCAGAAGAGTTTATGAGCTTTTGAATGTATCTATTGATGTGGCAAACGGTGAATCATTTTATGTGGACAAAACTGATGACTTAATTAACTTAATTGAGAAAAAAGGCTTGGTGGTAGATAGTCAGGGTGCCAAGATTATAGAATTTGAAAATATGCCGCCGGCAATATTGGTAAAGTCAAACGGAGCGACGACTTATTTTACCCGGGATATGGCGAAAAAAATGGGGTGGGAACCAAGAAAAGGGTTTGTTCATGTAGCTCATGGATTGTTAAGATGGAAAGGCGGAAAATTTTCAACCAGAAAAGGCGATACGATTCATCTCTCTGATGTAATAGATCAGGCTATGGATAGGGCTAGAGAGTTGGCAAAGATTTCAAAAATTAGTAAGGAAATGACAAAAGATGAAAAAGAGGAAATGGTTAAAAAGGTAGCTATCGGGGCGATTAAATTTAATGATCTGGCTCAGGATCCAAAAAAAGATATAATTTTTGACTGGGATAAGGTGATGAATTTATCCGGTGATTCCGGCCCTTATTTGCAATATACATACGCAAGATGTTTGAGTGTATTGGACAAAACAAAAATTAAGGAAACCAAAAACATAATGAATATACCTGAGAAAATTAATTTGGAAGAAGAGGCTTTGATAAAGGAGTTGTACAAATTTGAGGAAAAAATAATTGAGGCGGCAGAGAGATTCTCCCCGGCTGTTATTGCTGAATATTTGTTGGGGACGGCCCGTTTATTTAATGAATTTTACGGAAAACACAGAATTATTGACCAGAAAGAAGAGGTGTTTAGACTATTTTTAGTGAGGACCACAGTTTCTGTTTTGGCTTTTGGTTTGGAATTGCTGGGGATTGAAAAAATCGAAAAGATGTAATTGCTTTTAGGCAATAGCCGAAGCAGCAGCAACTGGGGATCGGGTGGTTTCTGATTTTTTATTTTTAAGGAAAATGTGTTTATAGATTTGGTCGTAATGTTCGATAGGAATAAATTTAATACTTTTTTTAACTTCCGTTGGAACATCGACTAATGATTTTCGATTGTCTTTGGGAATGAAGACGGTTTTGATCCCGGCTTGATGAGCAGCAATAGCTTTTTCCTTGAGACCTCCGATTTCTAATATATTTCCACGGATAGTTATTTCGCCGGTCATACCGATATCTCTGGGAACAGCCATGTTTTTGAGAGCTGAAATTAAAGAAGTGGTAATTGCCCCACCAGCTGATGGACCGTCTTTGGGGGTGGCACCTTCCGGGAAATGGATATGGATATCAATTTTGTGAAAATTTTGATCAATGGCAAATTCATGAGAACGGCTTCTGATAAAGGACACCGCGGCTTGACAGGATTCTTTCATGACAGATCCTAATTTTCCGGTGAGAATTAATTGCCCTTTTCCCGGCATAATGTTGACTTCAATAAAAAGAATTTCTCCACCTACAGAAGTCCAGGCTAAGCCTGTGGATAAGCCAATTTCATCTTTTTTACCCTTTATCTGGGAACTAAATTTTTCCGGTCCTAAATATTTTTTTATTGTTTTTAAGTTATCAATGTCAACTTTTTTTACCTTTTTGGTAACAATTTTTTTGGCTACTTTTCGGAAAATATTGGCAACTACTCTTTCGAGATTACGGACGCCAGCTTCGCGGGTATATCGGGAAATCATGAAATTGATAGTTTGATCACTAAGACTGGTGACATTTTTTGTATCCAAGCCATTGGCTTCGAGCTGTTTTTTGATTAAATATTTTTTGACAATATTTTTCTTTTCTTCTTGGGTATAGCCGGAAAAATTAATTATTTCTACCCGGTCACGAAGCGGTCCGGGGATACGGCTGATGTCATTTCCGGTTAAAATAAAAAATACTCTGGAAAGATCAACCGGAAAATCTAAATAATGATCTACAAAATCCTTGTTTTGTTCGGGATCGAGAGTTTCCAACAAGGCAGAGGTGGGGTCGCCCCGATAATCTGCACCAATTTTATCGATTTCATCCAACATATAGACCGGATTCATGGATTTGGCGTCTTTGAGACCTTTAATAATACGACCTGGCATGGCGCCGACATAAGTACGTCGATGACCACGGATTTCGGCTTCATCACGAATTCCCCCTAAGGAGGCCCGAACAAATTCGCGATCCATGGCTTTGGCAATGGAACGACCCAAAGAAGTTTTTCCGACACCGGGAGGACCTATAAAACAAAGTATGTTGGTACCTGATTGCTTGGATTTATTTTTATTTTTAAGATTAAGTACAGCTAAATATTCTAAAATTCTTTCTTTGACCTCAATTAGGCCATAATGATCCTGATCAAGAATTTTTTTGGCCTTGGTAATTGAAACGGAGTCGGGGCTATATTTTCCCCAAGGCAGCTCAATTACGGTCTCGAGATAAGTTCTAATATAACTGGCTTCAGGAGCCATATTACCCATTTCAATTAAACGACTATATTCCCTTAACATCCGCTTTTTAATATCTTTTGGCATTTTACTGGTTTTGATTTTCTTTTCGAGATTGTCAAGTTCGGAGCCGGTATCCTCACCCATTTTTCGCAACTCTTTTTCAATTTGTTTTTTACGCTCTTCCAAAATATTTCTTTTCATACCGACATTAAACTTTTCCTGGGTTTTTTCTTCAATTGATCGTTCTAATTCCGCAACTTTCATTTCTTTAATTAAAAATTCGGTAGCAGCTTTAAGTCTTTGAGTCACCAGAAGAGTTTCGAGTAATTGTTGTTTTTCGGGAATTTTGGCATCGACAGAAAAACAGACCTGGTCGGCTAAATCAGTTGAGGAAATACCGGTAGACAAATGCATCATGGCCGGAAGGTCGAACTGGCGTCCCAGAGCAAATGCTTTTTTTAGCTGACTTAAAAGCGTTTCGGCTGATTGTTGAATATCGGTAGTTGATTCGGTAATGGTAGGTAAATCAACGAATTCGGCCATCAGGTGGGGCTCCTGTTGAGTAAGTGAGACAATATTGACACGGGAAAGACCTTTGACAATGGCATGAAGGCTACCGTCAGTCTGGAGAATGTGTTCGATTTTGGCGATAACTCCCACGGAATAGAGATCTTTTATCTCGGGTTTTTCTGTTTTGGGATTTCTTTGAGAGGTTATAAGGACGAGTTTGTTGGTGTTGTCGTAGGCGTAAAGGAGTGATTTCATTGATTCTTTTCGTCCAAAGAAAAGCGAAGTTTCGACAGAAGGGAACAAAACAACGTTTCTTAGCGGTATTAATGGTAAAATCTTTTTTACTGGCTCCAAAGACTTATCATTAATATTAGTTTTTTTAGGTTTTTGAGGCATATTATTAGCAGTCTAGCACTTTGTTTGCTAACTGTCAAAGGGTCAAATAATAAGATAAAATACTATATATGAAAATTGCTGAAAATAAAGACTTAAAATTTGGTCGAGTGGTTTTGGTTGGAAGGCCTAACACCGGTAAATCTACTTTATTAAATGCAATTATGAATCAAAAAGTAGCCATTACTTCCCCGTTACCTCAGACAACAAGAAAAAATACCAGAGTAATTTATTCTTCTGATAAAGGAAAAATTATATTTTCAGATACTCCGGGTATTTTTAACAAAGTAGAAGATTATGTATCTAAAAAAGTTAATTTACAAGCTCCAAAAGAAATTTTGAGAGCCGATGTGGTGGTTTGTTTGGTGGATATTTCCAGACCAAAAGGCGATGAAGAAAATAAGGTCATAGGTATGGTAAGAAAGTCCAGAGCTAAAAAAGTTTTAGTTTACAACAAAATTGATTTGGCGGTCGGTACACATGATTATTTACCTCAGTATAATTTTTTAGAGGATGAGTTTGACGCAACCGTTTCTATATCGGCGCTAAAAAATAAACATGTTAAGCAGGTAATTAATGAAATTTTTAACCTGTTGCCGGTAAAGCCCGAAAATGAAATAATTAAGGATATCGAAGTGTTAAGTATGACAAACAGGCCGTTAATTGGGATAAGCTCGGATGAATATATTTCTGAGTTGGTAAGGGAAAAAGCCTATCTTTTTTTGAGAAAGGAGCTCCCCTATTCGGTAAATGTCGAAGTGACAGAGATAAAAGAAAAGAAAAACATTATCGTAATTAAGGCAAAAATATTAACTACAAATGAAAGATACAAAAAAATGATAATCGGTAAAGACGGCCGAAGAATTAAGGAAATCGGTTTTAATGCCAGAAAGGAGTTGGAGTTAATGTCGGGTAAAAAGATATTTTTGGAGTTATGGGTTGAAACTGATAAGCATTGGCCTGAGAGAGTTATGGTTTAAAGTTTGTAAAAATGAAATTTAGTTTGATAAAAATCAACAAATTTTTTGGAAATAAACAAGTATTAAAGGATATAAATATAAATCTTGACGGCAACAGGGTGATTGGGTTATTGGGTCCAAACGGAGCCGGAAAAACTACTTTGATGAGAATAATTTGTGGATTTTATGGCACAAGTGAAGGTGCTATTTTGATAAATAATAGAAAGGTTAATTCAAAAGATAAGAAATACAAACAAATGATAGGATATTTGCCGGAAAATAACCCACTTTATGGATATTTGACCAGCGGGGAATATTTGCAATATATTGGAAATCTTAAAGGATTGACTAATTCTGAAATAAGTAGGCAAATTAGAAAGTGGTCTTTAGAGTGCGGAATTGGGGAATATTTAGATCAAAAAATAGAAATATTATCAAAAGGATACAGGCAAAGGGTGGGGTTGGCGGCAAGTTTAATGGGGAATCCAAAGATTTTAATCTTGGATGAACCTACTTCAGGTCTCGACCCGAAGCAAATCATTGAGGTCAGAAAATTAATTAAAAAACTGGCAAAAGAAAAATTAGTTTTATTGTCTACTCATATTTTGCCTGAAGCAAGGGCGATTTGCGATCGATTGTTGATAATAAGCAAAGGCTCGATTGTATTGGATAAAGAAACTTTAAAAATTAGAAGTTTGGAGAGGAAATTTATTGACTTAACTTCTTAAAATGAAAAATGTAATTTGGATAGCTAAAAAAGAATGGTTTGGATATTTAGTTAATCCTTTGAGTTATATTTTTAGCGGTCTATTTTTGTTGATAAGCAGCTGGTTGTTTTTTCAGGATTTTTTTGTGGTGAAACAAGCTGAGACTAGAGCACTTTGGACAGTAATGACATTTTTATTTTCTCTTTTTATTCCGGCTATTTCTATGGGACTTATTGCCGAAGAAAAACGGAGCGGAAGTTGGGAAGTATTGTTTAGCTTGCCGATAAGCGAAGTGGAATTTGTTTTGGGAAAATTTTTTGGAAGCCTGGCTTATATATTTTCTATAATTATGATGGGATTTCCCATAATATTGACGGTTGGCTATTTGGGAGATCCTGAGTGGGGTTTGATTTTTGGAGGAGGATTGGGAATGTTGTTTTTGGCTGCCAGTTATTTGGCAAGTGGCTTGTTTGGCTCAAGTTTAAGTAATCAACCAATTGGCGGGTTTGTTTTTACCACGTTATTTTTATTTTTAAATAATTTTATAGGCCAAGATTTTTTCTTGTCAAGAATATCATCTCCTAAAATTGCAGACTTTGTTGGTTATTTCAGTTTAAATTTGCATAGTTTGAAAATGAGTTCGGGAATGATGGCTCTGAATGACTTGATGTTTTATATATCCTGGATAGTAATATTTTTGATTTTGACAGTGATGTCTTTAAAACTTCGAGACAAATAGTTATGGTAAAAATTGATTTAAAAAGAAAAATTGTTAGGTTAAGAAAAAAACTAAAACTGCTTTTCAAAAAAACGGAACCTTTTTTAGTAAAACTAAAGCCGTATCTTTTTGAAATTAGTATAATAGCGGCAATTGTATTTTTAAATTTGTTGGTTTTATATTTACCTCAGAGTAAGATTGACCTGACAAGGGGTAAGGTACATTCACTGTCGCCTCAGTCGATAAAAATAATAAAAAATCTGAATAATTTGGTAAAAATTACTGTTTACCAATCAGAAGATTTACCATTGGAATTGAAACCCTTAGTTGGAAATTTTAAAAGTATTCTGGAGGAATTTAGACGAATAAATCCAAACGGATTTAAAGTAACTTATCTTGACCCTTCAAAAGATGAAGAGATAAGAGAGAAGGCCAATAAGCAAGGGATTAGGGCAATACAGTTTTCAACGATAAATTCGGATAAATATGAGGTAAAAAGCGGATATTTCGGACTAATTGTAGAATATGGAGGTAAATCAGAAGTTTTGCCGGTAGCCGGAGATGTTGGTAATTTGGAATATTTTTTGGTTTCGACA
>Ga0209728_1001118_pt1 | contig 17678 bp, 35 predicted proteins | sample RifGroD1_FD_183997 | JGI IMG/M metagenome (GOLD analysis project Ga0209728, IMG submission 183997) | Groundwater microbial communities from Rifle, Colorado, USA - Groundwater D1 (SPAdes) (version 2) | ecosystem: Environmental > Aquatic > Deep subsurface > Groundwater | place: Rifle, Colorado... | reverse complement strand
TAGTTTTAAAGTAAAATCTTAAATAAATCTTTTTCCTCTTTAATCCAAAAAACAATATGTTTTAAAGTTTCCTTTGCATTACCAATATCGTAAAATTCTTGCCTACCGTCTGAATGTATTTTACCATTCATTTCAAAATTAAACCACACTTTTACATAAATGTTGTTTGGATCATTGTCTTCAATCAAAACTGATGTAAATCCTAATTCCTTTAATTTTTGTTCTAAATTATTTTCCATATTAAAACCCTCCTTAATTTCACTAATCACTCGTGTTATAGAATGCTGGCTGTTATAGCCAAATACAGATATACAAATTATACCACAATTAATACCCTATCAGAAATAATCTTTTCGACTTGCTTATCCGTGAATAAATACTCTAAAATCTTTCTCCTGTTCTTACCTTGTGTAAATAAATGTGTCTTAATAAAAGCTTTTTGGCCTCTCTTAACTACATAACCTTTTTCCCTCCAACCTTCAAAGGTATTAAGATTATTCCCATCATAATTATAACCTTTAAAGGTTGCTTCTTGGGTGATTATTTCTTGATTCGCTTTTTGAATATTAATAACCAACATTTTACATAATCCTCCTTAATTATTTTTGATTAAACTTATATCCCTTAATTTTTACATGGTATAATCTCATAGAATATTTTATATTTAGATTATACCATGTATCCATAAGTTACACAAATTATGCTGCAACTTTAGATTTCTTTGTTTTCTTCAAAGAAGATACTAGAACAATTTCAGACAATGGGAGAATTTTTGTGACTGTTTTGTTATTCCAGATTCTTAGTTTAATTTCCGCATATGGAACAGGATCTAAGTCTGAGTAATAAGCAATGTTAATGATTTCTCCCCTGTAAGGGTTTAGAGAATGATTTTCACCAGTGTAAACAATTTCTTTGCCTAGATATAAGATATTGAGTTTAGATGCAGAATGGGTTAAGTTTTTGATGTTTTTAGGTTCTTGCATTTGATTTAACCTTCTTTCATGATTTTATTTTTTTGGTTAGTGATATAGTATAGAATATGTAAAATTATTTAGATATATGAGCGATAAGTTTCTCAAAGTTTTCAAAAGTGAATGGAATAGAATGAGTGTCGCAAATGTTTTTGAATTCTTGAAGTAATTTTAATTTGCTCATTTTGTTGGCCTCCTTTGATTTTTTCTAGGATATAAAATATTCAAAATGGAATTAATATTCCCTAATAATTATTTTTCCAATACTTTATTCACTATAACCAACACATTAGGAATTAATAATACCTTTATCATTTCTGTAGCAATAATACCTGCTTCACTTTCATTTTCAGTAGTTATTACAATGTTTATATATCTACGCCCACAATATTTACCTTTTGGTAATCTTGGTTCAAGTATTAATTCTACTACATAATTTTTCATCTTACATTCCTCCATTAATTTTATTTAGAGTCTTTAGAGCTGACCTTGATAACTTATTCAGTAATATCGTCCCATCCCCTGTCAACTAAATTCCTATAAGCAGAATACTTTTCAATGATTGGATAAAATTCAGGATAAATAGAAATAAATTCAAGTAATTTCTTAGCATCTTCTATGCTGCGTTTGATATCGCTAGAACAATATGCACTATAATTAATTCGTGAAAAATCAATGCTGATTTGTTGTAATTTTAACTCGTTGGAAAGTTGAGTATATTTCTCAGTCAATTCAGTTTCCATATTTTCAGAAAACAGGCTCCGCACATAGGAATCAACTTTTTGATCAAAATTCATTCTAGTATCAAAATTGTCTGTTCTAGGAATTCTGAAATTGGTGCCATTGATGGAAAGTGTTTTGCCATTGAACTTGATTTCTGCGGTTATCTCTAATGTTGTGAACCATTCTTTAACTTGATTTACGGTTTTGCTCATGATATGTATTCCACCTTTCATTCACTTCATATTTGATCAAAGTCTTTTAAACTCTCCAAGTTCCGCAATTGTGATGTTGCGCTGTTATTGCTAGTTTGGAGGTTTTAAAAGGGCTTTGATGCCCTAACGAGTCATATCTCTAACTCTAAAATATTCCCTTGCTTCCTGCTCTGTATCCGCTTTAATCTTACCAATAATTTTGTTTTGTTTTGCCCAGTTTTCATTGTCAGATAATTTTATGTCTACGCAATAACTTCCCATATGAACCACTTCAGCCACCAGATAAAATGTTTTTGATCCGTTACCTACTTTTAACATTTAATTTTCCTCCTTTTTGCTTCTTCAACCAATGAAACAATTTTCTTTGCTGTTCTAACATTGCATTTTGTCATACTCATAATTTCTCTAACAATTTCTCCGTCTGATTCACAAGTATCATTTAAATAATAAGGAAAACGATATTTAATCAACTCAATTAACTCCTTTCAAATCCTAGAAATTATTGGCTTATAGGAAATCTTTCTAAATCTTCCTTAACATATTTTGCATCATCTAACCAACAAAAATAATATTGATCATCACCTAAATTAATAAGTTTAATTTCATTGCCACAAATAGGACATTTCATAATTTTCTCCACTCCTTTATATTTAATAAAATTTACTTACAAAAATAGGCAATAACCTGTTATAGCACTCTGTTATGGTGTTATTGTTATTGCCTATTTCAAGATACAATTAACTATTAAAAGCAATACAAAAATCTCTAACATTTCCCCATCCAGAATCCACATATTCTTCTTCAGTCATAGAAGCAATATCTTTCAAAGAATAAACTCTATAGCCTCCATTTTGAATTTGGTCATAGTCTGGATTTAATTCCATTGACTCTTCTTCATGACCGTCCCAACCTTCAGTATTGCCATCTTTTAAAAATACTTTTAAGTCCTCTGCTGCTTGGGCCATGTTTTGATACCAGTGGGCATAGCTGTTATTGAGTTGAAGAGTTAATCCTCCACCATTGTCAAAAATTAATGTTCCAGTTAAGTATTTTTTCATTTCAATTCCTTCTTTCTACAATATTTTGGTTCAATGTCACACGCCAATTTGTAAATTGTTATACAATATTTTGGTGTGCAACCTTCAATCAACGTATTGTTTTTCTGATTGTGTCCAATGTTTTTTCGTCCAGTGTTTCAAGTAAGATATGATATACGCCAGATTCAAGAGCGTCAATCACCATATTGAAAATTTCCAATGGATTATAGTTTTCTAAAATGCTTTCGATTTCATCATTTTGGTCTATACTTAAATCAGAAGGGACTCCACTGGCTCCATCACTCCAAAATAATCTAAATGTACCTGGATGGTCTTCACTTTCGTAATTATATGATTCAAATCTCATGTTTCTCCATTGAGATGATACGGAATATTTAATTCCATTTTTCATTTTAAAACCTTCTTTCTAATTAATTTGGTTCAAGAATAATTCCCCATGTTCATTAGTTTCTAAAATCCCATGAGTATAATTTGGAAATTCATAGGTAGAATCTGGAAAGATTGTTATAACGATTGGTTTGTTAATATTCTCATCATAGGAAACTTCTTCTGAATTCAAGTATTCGTATTTTTTACCATTAATGACAACATAAATTTCTCTTGAGTTATGAATAGCTAGACGTAGGGCTTTTTCTAAGACTTCTTGTTTGATCATGGTTAATTATCTCCTTTCTTTTCTAATAATTGGAATTTATACCCTATTGTTTCAATTTCTTCACGAGATAAAATTTTCCCCTCTGGTGCTCTACCATTCAATTTGAACACCAAAGTTTTTTGTTCTTCTTGTTGTTCAAATTGAATTCTATTCACTGGAATACTGACTTCTAATAATTCTGTTAAAATTTCTGCTGTGGACTGATGACCTACGGCAGAAAGAATTTCATTAGAATTAACAAGATTTTTTGCATCTTCTAATGAAATTGATTTGAGAGTAAATGTACCCTCGGAAGTGAGAATAGATGTATTAAGAATTGCTAATGGTTTTTTTATAGTCATAATATTCACTCCTTCATTATTTTTAAAATCTGGATTTCCGAACTCTATGCACTCTTTACATAGAGTTAGATTGATCTTGTCACAATGTTGGATATATTTATCATCCCTTGGAGATTGGTACTCTGTGATATAACCACAGAGTTCACACGGTTGGTTTTTAGGGTTCATTTTAATTACCTCCCATAAATTAATAAATAAAATTAACTCACTAAGTTAATAACACTATATCACGCTTGCACGCATACATCAATAAAAAATTACTCTTTTTTCTCCTTTTCGTCTAAATATTTCTCAATAGCTTCGGCTGTTATTTGTGCTAGTGGCCTGTTGGTCTTTTTAGCATAAGTGTCTAAACGCTGGCGTAATTCTAATTCGATTCTAGTATTTAAGGATACTTGCATTGTGTCAACCTCCTTTGATATGGATATGGTATGATTATAGCATACGTGCGTGCGTTTTGAAAGTCTATGAACTAAATTTGGCTTGCTGTTATACTAATTATACCACTTATACCATAAAATGTAAGTTTGATGGGACTAACAATATTGAACTACTTGAATTTTACCTAAAACATTTTTCTTTACTTCGTCAGTTATATAGAAGTCAATCTTAGCATAATCGTATTTTGGAGATTGAACACTGTTAACCAACTTCATTATATCATTCCACTTTCTGCCACTTCTTCTAAGGATAAATTGACAAGGGTAATAATTCCCTGTTTCAAGATAGCAAACATAATCTATTTTGTTTTGATCTAATAAGTTTGAAAGATTTTTTGCTTTCTCTACTTTGTCATTTCCTGTATACTTAAAAGTTAAACATCTTTCATTAGTTGTTATAAATGGTTCTACCACTGAGCAAGTACAGTCATTATGTACACATAATTTAGACATAAGTTACACGCTCCTTTAAATTTTAAAGAGTCTTAAATACTCTAGATACCAAACTATTTATATTTATATTATAGCATGATATCGAGAACATTTAAACATCGAAGGGTAAGAACTTTTATTCCTACCCTATAAAAGTTGGGTTTTATGCCTCTTCCCACAATTCCCCATCTTTACACGCTGGACATTTAGTATTACTTTTCCATATACATGAATTACAGGGATTAAATTTAGTCGTTATATTACTATGACTAAAATTCTTACAATTGTCTTCTGGTGTTAATACTGGTTGTTGTTTGCAATCCTTTGAACATCCTATACAAGATCCATAATACATATTTTTACCTCCTGTTATAGCTTAAATATTGGAATTTATTCGCTAATATCCATAATGTAAAACTACTAAATTATCCCATTCTGAAATATCAAAACTTTTTAACAATCCTAATAGCGGTTCCACTCGTCGATAATGATCCTGAGTAGTTTTGTACTCTTCTAGATATTCAATAACATTTTCAAGACTTGTCTCTTTTAAAGCGTTTCCATATCTATCTTCTGTTATTTCTGTGTTACCATCATCGGCATAAATGTAACAATCTGCTTCCTTTGTAAAAATATCATTGAATGCACCAAACTTGCACATATTGAAAAAAGTAATAACTTCAGCGTATTGCTTACTTTCTCCCGGCAATGAACCTCTTTTATTAACAACGTACAATTTACTTTCATATCCCATTCAAAAAACTTCCTTTCCTAATTGGTTTAAAACTCGTGTTTGCTAGGGTTATTATTAACAGTAAAAAGCCAGCTTTAAAACCTCAATTTCGAATTCTGCACTTTCTTTTGTGGTATACCCCTTTTCCATTGACTCTTCAATACATTCCAGCGTAGCACGATCTTGAGCATAGAAAAAACCTTCAATATAGAATTTCCCTTCATACTCAGAAACATTTAAACCGTTTAAATTTGTCATGGGTTCAACTCCTTTCTTAATTTCGAAACTAGGCAGTAACACTGTTATTGTCATGCTGTTACCGCCCACTATCGAAGCAAAAAAGGGTTATTTGTGATAACCCTCAACAACTTCAAATTCTTTAGATCCAAACTTTTCCTGGGCAATCTCCTTCACTAATTCCTCGATTCTGAATTGATAATCTTTGATGTTAAGCGTTCCATTTTTTAACGTCTTGCCTTGTGCGGTTAGTTGCGCGAATGCTTCATTTTGAAGTTCTCCATTGACTTCTACGTCACAATTAAAAACAGGATTTCCGTTAATGTCGTGGGATTTTTTATTGAAAATTAATATGGTTTTGATAGGTTCAAACATTTTATACCACTCTCTTTCCTTCAATTGTTATAGACAAATTGTTATAAATATTTTCCACAATTGCCTTCTAAGTTCATAATCTTATGATATGTATTATACCATTTTAAGTATGAACTTAGAAGAGAATTAAGGTTAATTCTCTAAATTTTATTTTCGTATTATAGATATTCTCCAGGGGTATAGATCCCTTTTGATATCCTAATATACTCCGTTTTGGTTATACGTTAGCACTCGTTTAAATAATCTTTGCTCAATGCTCCATGTTGACCTATAGGAACATAGCAAGTTATATTCCCTTTCATATCTGCAATTTCATTAATTGCAACAAAAATGTTTGAAGGGTTAATTTCTTCCCCTTCATCTAATTTACAAATGAAATAACCTAAAATTTGTGGTTTGTTCATTTTTAGCACACTCCTTTAGTTTATATACCCTCGACAACGTTAAAACATGTTTTGTTATGCTGCAACGCTCTGAGAATATACACGCTAATTAAACTAAATAATATGCCATTGTACATAAGTCCCACAACTTACCTTTAGCATCGAAAACAGTAAACATTCTTTTTTGTTCAGAAAGTTTTACTTTGTACTTTTTGATTTGCATTGTGTTAGCGCAAAATTTACATTTCTTTGCGCTAACCGTTTTTAATATCCTCTGTTCTTTCCCGCAGTGATCACAAAACACTCTAGTATATTTCATTGTTATTACTCCTTTCACAATCCAAACAAAACATGATTTTATGCTATTGATTCATTCGTTCTGATAACATTTTTTGAAGTTCCTTTATTCTAACCATGTTTGGTGTATCTCTCCATATTTCCCTATTAAGGTCATCTACTATATGACCATTATTGATAAATAAATTAATTTTCCTTTGTTCCTCTTCGGTTTTAGAGCATTTTGCCCAATCTCCATTTGATACTCTACAATGATTACACTGATCTAAATAACATGGTTTATCTTTACATAATTCAATCATTCTCTTCACTCCTTTGAATTTTTCCGACTAGACAAAGGACTTATTAATTTCCTTTGCCTAATAATAAAACTCTTTGGAGCATTATGCAACATTGTCAATAATATTAAGGATTGCTTGAGCGTCTTTTTGATCTTGAATCTCTAATGAGTCAGTTTGTTCTGGTTGAATTTCTTCGTTGGACTCTTCTGAGCTTGCTGTTATAATGGTTTCGAGGTTTTCAGGTTCTGGCTGAATTTCAGCAACCTTTGCCACAATTTTAAACTCATCAACCAGCGCTTTGTCCATTTCCTCTACTCTAATTTTTACGCTGCCCGAACTGGCACTGTCTGACTCCGCAAATCTTTTATATCGTGATGGGACATTTTCAAAGAAATTAGAAACAAATTTGGCGAAGTCCTTTGCGCTCACATCGTTCAGAATGGCTTTTAAGGCCGTGTTATAGATAATCGGAACATGAACCTTTTTAAGATAGTCAATAACCTTGAGATACTTTTTAAGTTCTTTAGGTTCGAGTTTTGCGGTAGCTTCTGACTCTTCAAGGGTTTGAAGTTCAACAGGCAAAGAGGATTTTTTGATTAGTTTTACGACATCATTTAGATATTCGGTAACTGATTCAACTTGATTCATAATGTCATCAGTGATCATTTTTGAATCCTCTGAAAAGGCTTGTAAAGATTTGCCGGAAAGATCAAAGGAATTAGTCATAACCATTAAAACTTGCTGCATGGTTTCAAATTTTACTTCACGGTTAGATGATACATTAATGAATTTAGTCCAAAGGTCTGTTGCTAATTGCTTATAGATGAATTCCCGAACAGTGCCACCAATGCGAACTTTGTTCACTTCTGCGTTACTGAGCTTCTTGCCTCCTTGCAGTTTGATAAATTGAAGTTCTCGTTCGTGTTGTGTCATATCCTTGAAATATACCATTTGAATTTTGCAATTCTTGAAAACTTGCTTTGCTCTGTCTGGAATCTCGCTCCATTTTTTACCTGCTACTATGTAAGTTTCGACTGTATCGTCTTCATTTTCGATGACTACAGGCCGGATGTTGTGACCCAATTTTATTTCATCATTTAGGAATTTTTCTAGAGTTGTGGAACGCTGCTTGCCGTCTAGTAGGTCGATAACCTTTTCTTGCTTACCTTTGATTTCAATTTCGACCTCCGTTTCTGCCCCAATTAGTGGAGGAATATAAGTTGTAAGCACTTGGAACACACTGTCAATTAATTCGGTTTGCTCCTTTTGTCCCCAAACATAAGAACGCTGCATTTCAGCATCACGATTGATTTGACCTGATTTGAGTTGAGATACTAGACCTACAATTCCAAAAGTTTTGGTTAACATTTCTTTTGCCATTTAAAATTCACTCCTTTTATTTTACTAAAATCTAAATTAATTATTTTTAACTTACATTTTAGTAAAATTCTAAGGTTAAAAGTGCTTTATAATCCATTGTTATAAAGCACTTAATTTCCATTAAAAGAGAGTTTTTATTCCCCTACATTTTACTCTTTTCTTGTCTCAATTTCCACTCTCTTTTTTAAGATAGAATAATTATTTTTGAATTTATACCGATAAACTGTATGTAGATCCCCATTGGCCTCCGAGCTTGCCAGATTGAATTGTTATAGTGTATCCGGCATTTTCAATCCTGCGTAACAGTGCAAAAAATGAAACTTGATAACGTCCAGAATAACTTTTGGCATTACCTTTTAAAGATTTTAAGGGATTTGTTATGGTGGAATTGGAAAGTAAGTCTCTGAGAATTGAACGCTGCCAGCTACCTTTAGCAAGTTTGAGAAAAGAATCTTTTTGAGTTTGTGACATTTTTATTTCCTACTTTCTTAATTTTATTTTTAGTTTAAGAGAGCAGAAATTAAGACAAGAGGTAAGTAAGTTGTAAGGGATAATTTTTGCAGTCAAGCCATTGAGCGGAAGCTCATGTCTAATAGTATAAGTTTTTTGCTTATACAACTATTTAGGATATTCCCCTACACGCAAGATGCATGTTACTCTAAATAGTTAAGGCTATCATTCCGGCTATTCAATTTTCAAAGAACGGTCTCATAAACGAGTGACTAAATCTCGTTCCGCGAGCATCAACTTTGCGGTCTGTTTTGATCCCTCCACAATTTTATTTTACACTTTAGATAGATAACTGACTAAAAACTGAGGTAAGAGGGTTTATGTCTGCTCGTTGTTGTCTTGTTTAACTGTCTTTATTTTAAACGATCTTGAAGCAAATTGCAATACCCTAAAACGATTATTTTTACATTTTATAAGTCCTATTTTATTGTAGTAAAAACATAAACAATTTAAAAGTTATTAATTGATCTTGGATAAAATAGGACATATTAGCAGGTATAATTATTGTATTTTGATTCTGAGACGTTTAAATCTACTCTAGGTAAGATTATAAAGGGTAATACAATCTGAGGGCAAGAAGGGCCGTTTCTGTAGCATTGTTTTAAGGGTGTGAAGGATTGAAAAGGGAAAATGAGTTGATCCGGCTGAATGAGCATAGAAAAAGACTAGAATTTTATTTCTAGTCCTTAGAGGTTTACCCTGCATTATTTTTAGATAGCATTTCTTTTTCATATTCTTTTATTAATTTATCCCTGTGCTTATACCATGCAATTTCTTTTTTCAATTTGTCTTTTAACTCCTTTGCTTTCTTTGCGTCAGACAATAATCCTCTATGATGACTAGATAATGAATTTTCACAAAGACCAAAAGCATAATTTCCATTTACTACACTTACTTTTCCTTTTCTCTTTGTGGCCTCTCCTTCGACATCTTTATTATATTGTGCTGCTTCTGCACGTTTATTTTTTGATTTTGCGGTTAGCTCCTTAACCATGAACTTAATAAATTCTATGTATTCTTTTTCCGTGGCTGGTTCAACGTTGCCTATATCCTGCCTATCCTCGGTTAGATCCCTATAATACATTGTGTCACAGATATTTATTGAAACATCTTTATTGTCCCATATATTTTCTACTTTACCGACGCCAATATTTTGAATTTTTACGAAATCGAATTTTTTCAATGTTTACAACCTCCTAAATATTTTATATTAATATTTTAACATAAAATAAATAAAAATAGTAATGTTTATAAAATTATTTTTGCAATTATACAGGATTTATTATTGTATAGCTTAAAAGGGTAAATTCATTGGAAAAGAAAAAAGAGCTTTTATAGCTCTTTAACAACTTGTTTTAGGTATTTTTCAAACCATACAAGATCAATTTTTGTTAGTGGTTCGCTTTTTACCTTAGTTTTATTAAGATAAATTTTTAAGTTGTTTTTCCTGGTATCGAATTTCCTTTCGCCGATATGAAACATTCCCCACCTATCCTTTGTAGCTCCTGCTTTAGTAAGTAGTTTTTCGATTTCGAAAATGTGGGTATCGCGTTGTGTAGTTGTCATGCGCTTAATCCTCCTATACAGTTTATATATTGATTAAAGTAAATTTGTGCTTTCTCTGTTGCTTTTATATCGTTTTCAGCATCAAATATACTCATTCCCTGCGGATTCCCATTGACAAGTCTAAAATACTGATAATCTCCTATAGTATACTGACTACGTTTTAACATTATAACAATATCATTATGTTGGAATATTCTGTAAAATGGTTCCGATACCCATTGCAAAAGGTTTGACAAGTTTTCTTCAGCTTCCTTTTTTGTGGTTCCGATTGCTTCAAGGTTAAAAAGTTTTGATATGAATTTTCCGTGATTCTCTTGAAATTTGTTAGTTTGCTTTGCGGTAATTGGTTTAATCATATGTAGTCAACTCCTTAATAAATAATTATATTTCTATTATATAGAATATTGTCAATAAGTCAATAAAATTATATTCAATTCATTGACCAAATAAAAGCGTGTTTTGATCGGTAAAAAAAGTAAAGACCATCGCTGGCCTTTACTCATAAAACATTTTAGAATTTTTATACTCATTTACTTTATTAATAATAAATTGATCTATATCGAATTTTATCACTTCAGTATTAATGTATTGATTTGAAAATGTACAAATTCTGTAATAACTAATATAACTTGTTGAAGGAATTTTTAGTTGTTCATTTATGTCTATAATTAATTCAATAGTTTCCTTTCTGCGGTTAACTTTAGCAAAAAGAACAAATACTTTGCGCTCTACCTTATTAAAACTATTTGACCTTTCCCCTTCTTCGGATAGTTCGTAAACTTTTTTAATATTTTCTGGTAATAATGCAAGAAAATTCTCTTGACTAAGTATGTCGCGTTCCTTTTCAGCATTATTCAATGTTGTGATATAACGTTTAAAACTACTTTTATTTTTGGTTTGATAGACTGTATCATCCCCTAAAAACTCTTCAACTTCAATGTTGAGTTTTTCGGCTAATTGCTTCAGGTTGCATTTATAACCATATTCTCGGTTAGAGTTTGGATAAGTAACATAATATTTACTAGACTTTTTTACAATTGATCCAGCGAATTTAGATTGCAATTGCTCAAGTTTTAACTCCTTCATGGCTCCCACTCCTTTAAATATGTAATTACTTATTATTATATACAATTGTAGTGTAATGTCAATTATTATTTTAGTATTTAAAGACCTTATACCTGTATTTCTATTTTAACATGTTTAAAACGTGTTAGAGTGCAATTATATAGGGATATAGATTATAAGGGCTTAGAGGTGGCATTCTGTGCGTGGTATTTAAGGTAGTGAGAGTTGGAAAGAGTATTTTTATAGATTTTATATTTAGACAAAAAGAAAAGACTAGGTTTTGTGTCCTAGTCTTTTAGATCCTTTCAGGCTATTTTGCATCTAGTAAGAATTGTTTGCTTCGCTCCGGCATATTCGGCATGGTCTTTTATTGTTCCTTTGATTTTTACTGTTTCACCTTGTGTCGGATGAATATAGTTTCCTTTTTCATCCCATTTTCCCATGTTGCTAGATGATTTCCATATAAAGATATTCCCATTTTGATCCAAGAATTTATTGATATGTGACATTCCCCACTGTGTTTCAAAACTGAATGAATTTACATAAGTTAACTCAGTTTGGATCTTTTCGCCTATGTTGCCGATATACTGAGATATTAACTCTTGTTTTTGTGTCGTTGCTTTCTGCTCCTTGATAATTTCCTTTTCGATATGTCTTGTAAAACTTGAAACGATGCTTGCAGCAAACCCCATATTTTTATAAGTTGTAACTTCATCCAGTGCAATAATTTTAATGTTGTTTAGATAATCGTTTGTTTCTTCAAGTTCTTTAGCCCATGTAATGCTTTTTTGAGCTAATTCTAAATCCTGGTCTGTTGTTTCAGGATATTCGTATCTTTTTCTTTCTGATGGCGATGCGGTCATAACATCGACTGCATAATCTGCGGTAGCGTGTTTTTCTAATTCCTGTGCTTTAGTTCTGCTAATCCATCCATTATAACGAATGCAAGCTGATACATATGTTAGATATTCTTCTAGGTTGTATTTCCTTTGTAATCCTGAGCCGTCTGGAACACCTTCAAATTCTTCTAACCAAGATGAATCAAGATAAGCTTCTAATAATGTTGCATATGCTAAAGGATTTGTATGTCCTGTAAAATCCTTTAAGCAAGTTTTTCCTACTGCCTTATATTCGCCTGATTCAGTGTTTTTAACTAAGTATAACATTTTCCGTTTTCTGGTAGACTTGCAATGTTCACAATAGTTTCCATGAGTGCGGTAATTTTCAGGATAGGTTTCGCCTTTGATAACTTTAACTAGGTTTGCCGAATCATGTGGTTCAATTGATCCAATAAATTGCCAACCTGCTATTTGTGGAGGATTGCCGATAAGTTCAAGCGTAAAAACTTTATTGACTGTTTTGAGTTCTTCGTTACGGACTGTCTCAGTGCTGATAATGTTTAATGCAAAAGGTTCGCAGTTTAGTTTTACTGCTTTTTTATTTAGTTTAGCAAGTTTGGCCTCAAGTGCTTCAATGTTTACATCGTAGATTTTAAATTCAGCCATTCAAAAAACCTCCTTTAATATGTATCTGATATTAATATTATAGCACAAAATCAAAAAATAGTCATGTTAAATAAAATTATTTTTAAATTTAAAGTGGTTTAAAGGGTTTATAATTGCTAATGGTGCGTTTGCCGGAGTCTGAGACTTAAGATGCTCATAGGCCAATATAGAGCGTCTGACAGGTATCTGATGCATCAGTTATCCGACCAAATATAGGTTTGATGGCAAGAAAAAAGAACTAGAATACTAGTTCTCGGTTAACTTCTTTATAAGATTTTCGACTGCTTCCTTTTCTTTGTATCCTTTTTCTTCTCTCGGTTTAAAATCTTTATTAAGCCAGTTCAATGTTTTAAGAAGTATTTCCTTTTCAAAATCATTAATATCTATTTGCATAGTTGTTGACCTCGTTTAGTTACTTGACCATTAATAGTTAATAATTCCTTGTCTATAAGTCCCTGTAATAATTTCCCTCTTTGCTTAGATGTCATTGAACCACAATTCCCCATGCATCCTCTAAGGTGTAAACTTATTAGGACTCTACGCTCTGTATCGTTAATCATATGTAATTTAAACCTCCTAAAATTATTTCTAATTTATTGTAACATAATTAATATTAAATAGTCAATAATTTATATTCATATCCTCCCAATGAAATGGGCATTTCAACAAAGAAAAAAAAAAGGACTTCTCAGTCCTTAAATTTTTCTATACCATTTTTCGCATTCTATATATTCTAAAATATTTTTAGGTTTTGGACATGGTTCGAGAGGTTTTAAATTATTATTATCAAATTTATAACCTAAATAACAAAAAATATGATGTGTATTAAATGCCTTGCAATTATAACAAGTCATTTTTTGAGATAATTTAATCATGTTTTATTCACTCCTTTCTTTTTAGAATTATAAATTGATAAGAAGGAAAAAGACTAGATATTATCTAGTCTTTAAAATATGTAAATACTTTTTTCTACACTTATCACAAGTTATATTTTCTACTTTTGTTTCAATATCTAAAATAATTGCCTTTTTATTTTCATTGCAATATGCATAATATTTTTTGTCAAATCCGTATAATTCTGAATTATAAAATTGATTCAATAAATGTGTTTCGCCACCATTGGCAATTTTGCCTATTTTTAAATCCATATTTATCTCAACTCCTTAATATTTGATCATAGCTAATAATATCATGATTTATTATATTTAGTCAACTAGAATATAATTATTTTAATATCTAGAGGTCTCTAGGAATGATATTTTTTATTGAATTTATAAATATGTTCGCCCTGGGAGTGTGCTAACTATAGACACAAATGTACACTAGTGAAGGACATTAATATAATAGGATAAAACAAGGGATTTAAGGTCTTAGAGTGCTTTTGTATCTATTTAAGATTCTGAAGCAACATAGACCATTGTGGCGAGTCTAAAGGGATTTTATGAGCATATAAAGAAAAGAGAACTATATTTCAAGTTCTCTAAACTAAATTGCATCTTTTGCAATAGTCTTTTTGTTCCTTCTTTGCCTTACTTCTTACATAACATTCAGTTTTGCAAAATATTTTATTTTTCTTTCTGCAATCTATAACCCATTGCCAGGAATTTGTAGTTGGTATTAAGTGCTCATCATGGCATTTATCAATACAACCTTCAATTATTTTACCATCAATACTTATATGCCTATATGGACTATAAGCATCTTTTCCGCATGTTGAACATGTTCCATTTTCTCTAAACATATGTACTCAACTCCTTAAATTTTATTAATAATCAATAAAAACCTATGCCAATATTATAGCATAGGTCAGAATGTTTTGATAGTGGTGTAATTTTATTTTAGTGTTTATTAGTCCTGAAGCAATCCTAAATCAATTATTTTATCATCTTGGATTATCTCCGCACTAATTATTACTTATAAAGATATAAATATATATAGTATTAATTCATGCGGACTAAATAATTTTTCTTTCCAATCTTTTCAATAATAACATTTAACTCAATAATAGTATTTTTAATATCATTATTTTTCCATAATCTATTAAAACTTTTAGTATCATAATCAATTTGTTGCAATAATTCGTTAACTAAATATTTATTATTTAATTCTAATGTATTAAGCAATTCAATAAATTCCTTTACTCCTTTTATTTCTTTTCTACTTGAAGAATCATAACCTTTTTGCTCTCTAGGTTTTCTCTCTTTTTTCATTTTATCCTCATGCAACTTAAAGTTAACTACATTAACATCTTTTAACTGTTGAATAATAACATTTACAATCTCAATATCTCCATTAATTAAATAAACATCGGCTTTATCTTCTATGTGACCAGTGCCTCTATTAATTCTCTTGATTCCTTGATATATACTAGAAATTATATCTGTTTTTCTTAAGCTTTCCAATGTCTCATTATATTTAAATCCCATATTCTTATTTATTTTCTGAAATTTAAACTCCTCCTCAGTTGGCACTTCTCCCGTATAAAGCATATACATGAATATATAGTAGGGTGCTGGCATAACTGGAGTGTGAATTATAAAACATTTATTAAAATCTTTCCAATCGTTCTTTCCTCTCATATTTTGGAAATTACTATACTTAATATTTTCTAGATGTAGTAATTTGTCACTGTAATTATTATTTATATTTGCTATATCTTCCTCCAGTCCTAACACTAAAATATTATCCTTTTCGGAGCATTCCTTAATAATTAAGGCCACAATATCAACATAAAAATTATCATCATTATGTTTTGCAGTTTTTGTGCTGTTAGTATTAGAAATATGTATAGTCCAATTATTATGAGGGAATATGCGCGCTGCTTCAGTAAGTTTAAATTGTTCACCTAATTTATATAATTCATGAAATTTGGCTGAAGCATCAAGAAGTATATTATTATCTAGGAAAAAATACTTTAAATCATCATCAAATGTATATAATGTTTTATTTGATACTAATACTTTAGGATTATTAAAATACTTCTTTAATATTTCAAGTTTATCTAATAATTTAAGTTTATTTGTGAATATATTCTGACTATATCCTAAATGGAATTCATAATTATTAGTAAAAGGAGTCTCATTGACCATTAATTTTAACATATCAATTGCTTTTTCTATCTTTGTGCTAGTAAATTCAAAATATCTTAATGTTTTGTCGTGACATTGATCCTTCTTTTCAACTAATTCAGATATGATTCTATTGAATGCTACTTCTAAATCGATATACATATTTTCTTCAGCATCAATATATTTTAAACCTCTTAGGGTTCGCCTAATAATGTCTATGTCTGTATCTCCCAGTGAGTCCATTTCTACCATATTAAGTTCTTCATCAATTATTAGATTTGTTCTTTCTGCTATGTAATATTTGCGCTTGTGATAAGGATCTTTGCAGAGTTTTTTATACATTGCATGAGTAATAATTAATACTTCATACTTTTTAAGATCCTTTTCATATCTTTCCTTATTTTCAGAATTCTCATCTTTAGCCATATTAGGTTTAAATTTATTTAATTCACTTGCAATTAGTTTTCCTTCATCTATAAATTTTGTTACAATTAAAGTTTTGATTGGTTTATTATTTAATGCTTTCGTGGTGGCTGATAGTTCCTTTAGTGTTTCAATAATTGTGTGAGTTTTTCCTATTGCTGCTTCACACATAAACACGTTGAATAATTCTTCTAATTTAGGAAATATACTATTATTCATTATTTTACTCCTTAAAGATATTAGTTGTTCGTTGGCTTGTTGTTTTAGTGTTGTTAGTATTGTATTTGTTGTTGAAATTGACATTACTGTTGGTATTCCTCCATTCTTTATACTCTTTTACTGCATCTTGTAAAATTTGTGTATTAGCAAATAAAAATACATTGCGGTTTTCATCTTCTCTTGAAGGATTTACAGCAAGTAATTTTAAGTTTTTAAATAACATTAAATATCCTGCAAGTTTTTGAGATTTACATATAAAGGTATATATTTGATTTGGATTATATTGATTATACATATTACATTTAACTCCTTTGATTTATATTTAAATTGTTACCAGTGCCACCCAAATTAATTATGCTTATGTATAGCCGGATCTATAGATAGTATTAGTATGGTTCGCTCAACTCCTTTCCTTATAAATTTATTTAGAATAAATATAATTATTCTAGGCAATAAGTATACCATATAAATTAGAATGTTGTCAAACTTTATTTTGTGATTTGTATTGTGTGGTGCTATATTGTGAGTGTAGCAGAAGCAGGAATAAGATTGATAGATATGTTTGTGATGTGCGCTCAGTGATGCCAGGATTGATTGTGAGAGGGTTATGGTGTTAGTTGTGGGATTGTAGGGGAAAAGAAAAAAGCAGGTTATTTCCTGCTTAATTTTTGTTTATAATAATATTTTCTTGTAAATTGTTAGCTGTAAAGTATTTTTCAATCTCTGGTGAGCTAGTTTTTGAAGGTTATTCTATTAACTCAATTATTTTGTACTTAATCATTAATATTTATTTTGTATTTAATC
>Ga0209728_1001116_pt1 | contig 17688 bp, 11 predicted proteins | sample RifGroD1_FD_183997 | JGI IMG/M metagenome (GOLD analysis project Ga0209728, IMG submission 183997) | Groundwater microbial communities from Rifle, Colorado, USA - Groundwater D1 (SPAdes) (version 2) | ecosystem: Environmental > Aquatic > Deep subsurface > Groundwater | place: Rifle, Colorado... | reverse complement strand
TAGAAGTCAAATGAATTATGATAGTGTTGAGCATAGTAAATGTAAATATTGTTCTCAAAAAATTGATGAAATAAGTAATTTAATTTATGGTAATTTTCGTAATGATGATTTTCTTGTATATATGTCAGATAATACAATAGTTTTATTAGAAGCAGATGACAGTGGTGGAAGTGTTTTAGGTGATTTTATTATTAATTATTGTCCTGTTTGTGGTAGAAGATTATATTCTAAAGCAAAACAATATTATAATAATAATATAAATAATAATAACGAAGAAGAAATTTTAAAATTGAACAACAACACCCTCTACCCTCTTATAAAGTTTGATATTATTTCAGACATATATAATGATATTGATAAGAATAATTATGCATCATTAAATAATTATATAAAAGTATTAAATAATTATTTTAGCAAAGATGAATCTGAGGAATTAATATTGGATTTTATAATGCAGGAAAAATTAAATATGGTTGATGGTAGAATTGTTAGATGATTGATTAGATAAGATGGTATTAATAATTTTTATTGATTAATTAGATTACTTTATAAAGGTAGGTGAAATAAAATAGCTAGTCTCGCTGAACAGTTAAAAAATATAGAAGCGCAGTTACAAAAGAAAATAAAATCTGCAATGCAGAATGAATTGTCTCAACAATCAAAAACAACCATCCAGATGCATGTTGTTGAAGACGTATATAATAAATATGAACCTACTTCATACTCTCGTTCTTACGACCAAGGAGGTCTATTAGACCGTGACAATATAGAAACTACTATGATTGATAATAATACTTTAAGGATAGAAAATATTCGTAGAGATGAATTAGATGGAAGAATGGTAGATAAAATTATAGAATTTGGAAAAGGTTACTGGACTCAAACTCTTGATGATATAATTGGAGCAAGACCATTTATTCATAATAGTTTTATAGAATTGAAAAATGGGAAAGCCAGAGAAGCAATCCTCAAAGGGTTACGTAGGCAGGGTGTTGATTGTAAGTAGATTATTATAAGTAATTATTTGCCCCCGTCCTTTGCTTAAAATATCCATAAAATAAAATTATAAATTTCCTAAAAATATTTTCAAATACCCGTTGACAGAATATAAAAATAAATGTATAATACAAATAACCTCGGAAAACAAATTCGAGGAAATAAAAATAATATAATATAAAAGGAGAAATGATTATTATGACTAAGAAAGAATTGCTGGTAAAGTATTTAGAAATGCTTAATGCTAAGAAAGATGAAAATGCACCAAAGATTACTAAAAAATCTTCTGAGTTTTATGGTGAAACATTTTTAGAGACACTCATGGATGCAGTAGCAGAAGGAGATTTGAATATCGTAGGCTTTGGAAAATTTGAGAAGAAATTTAAAGAAGGTAAAACTGGTACTATTAATGTTGGGCCGAAAAAAGGTGAAGAATTTACTAGTTTAGATCATTATGTAATTGGTTTTAAGGCTGGTAAGGTTTTTAAGGATAAAGTTAATGGTATTGTTGTGAGTGAAGATGAGAAAGAAGTAATTGATGAATAGTATTTAATTGGTTGATTAGATACATAGTATAAATAAAATATAGTGAAGATAATGTTAGATTTTATCTTCACTATATTAAAATAATAATTTAACTTACAGTAACAGAATAATATAACATCAAATTTTAAATCTTAAAATTAAAAAGGAGAATCTCACTATGACTACAGAAAAAATGACAATTCACAAAGCATTAGCAGAATTAAAAATTATAGGTGATAGAATCAACAACTCTATCTCTACAGCAACCTTCATTAAAGCAAATAAACACTCTAATGAGAAAATCAACGGAGTACCTATTAATGAATTTAAATCTCAGATTCAAGGTAATTGGGATAAGTCTAACGACCTTATTAAACGCAGAAATGCGATTAAAAGAGCAGTAGTTTTATCCAATGCTACAACTAAAGTAAAAGTAGGAATTGGAATTGAAGAATTTACTGTTGCGGAAGCTATTGAGATGAAGAATACAGGTATGCAATTTAAGAAAGAATTGTTGAATATGTTGAATAAGCAATATGTTGATGCTATTAGAATCACTGAAAAAGAAAATGGTGAGACATTACAGCAAAAAGCAGAGAATTATGTGATTGGTCTTTATGGATCGAAAGATGGTAAGGTTAATATTGAGGAAATTGAAAATACTAAGAAACAATTTATTGTGAATAATACTTTTGAATTGGTTGATCCTATTAAAGTTAGAGATAAGATTGATAGTTTAGAGAAAGAGATTAGTGAGTTTGAGACAGAGATTGATGCTGCACTTAGTTGTAGTAATTCTCTTACAGAAATCGAGATTGAGTATTAATGTTTAGATTAGTTTATTAAATTTACAGTTATTTATTGCTTTCTGAAAAATTTTTAACTACAATTTACAAGTCCTTTTGTACGATTTGACTGGTATAATAATTTAAAAGAAATCGTATAACATGATAGATTTAAATTTATCTACATTAGATATAATATAATAGTACAAAAATTATTAGAAAACAAAATTACACATCTTCTGTAAAGTTTAAATCTAAAAGTTTAAATCTTAAATTTCAAAGATAAAAGTTTATTACAAGTATAAAGATTAAATAGTAAAGATTAAAGCGGAAAGTTTTATAAAATCCATGATATAAGGTTTAGTATGATTGTATTTGACTTTAGATTAACCTCATGGCTGGAAAGTGGTAAATAACTAAAATTTAATATAATTTTAATATGAAATAAAGGCATGTGCTAGATGCTTCATATGTACAGTTAATTGTTGAGCAATTCTAAAAACTCAAAATGGCAAAGCATGACGAATGTGCATGTAGTTTTAAAAGTTAAAGAAAGTATGTCATACTGAGGTGTGTCTACTTTCTTTAATGCAAATAAAATATAATTAAAAAAGGAGATTACAAACATGAACAATCTAAGCGAGAGAGTGCAGAGAGAATTTGAAGAATGGAAAGAAAAATATGATATTCCTTATCATGCAGAATTTCAAGTAAAAACTTTATTAAAACTGCAAGAAGAGTATGATGATGTTGAGGTAGGTAGCAATACTACTAAGACTAGAGAAATTTTGTTAGGTATGATTAATAGGTTACATATGAGTATGAGATTGGTTGAAAAGAAATAATTAATAATGAGTGGGAGGAATAAAACTCTCTCACTCTAATGAATTTAATTAATGAATAAAAGGAGATGTTTTTGATATATTAACAGTTTCTAAAACTAAAACTATAACTATTAATAATCATAATATTATTCAACTTAATTATAATAATAAAATTATATTATTAAATAAATATATATCATTATTACATGGTTGCAATAATAAATCTATAAATCAAAATATAAAAAGAAATATAAATATTTTTACAAATGAAGATATTATAGATTTAAAAAATGATAAGTATAAGGATATTTTATTAAAATTTAAATTATATAGTATAAATGCACACAACGCTTCTAATAGTATTTATGCTTTTACATTAACTGGTTATATAAAATATTTAAATTTAATTCAAGATGGTCAAATAGGAAAAGATATTTTAACCAAATATTTTGAATATAATAAAGAAGTTTATGCAGTTTTAGAAAATCGAAAAGAAATAATATTTAGGGATTCTATTAAAGAATGTTTAAATGATATTTGTACTGTAAAATTTCAGTATTATGTGGATGGCTATAGAATTGATATTTATATACCAGAATTTAATTTAGCAATAGAATATGATGAAATAAAAGGACATCATACATATGAACAAGATGATGATATTATAAGACAAAAATACATAGAAAATAAACTAGGTTGTACATTTATAAGAATATCTGAAACATTAACTTTAGAAGAAGGAATTAATAAAATATTAAAATATATTATGAAGAATACAGCATAGATTCATGAAATACATTATATGGAAAAGAAAGGTCATAGTTGGGAACAAATATACGAAGAATTGTTAGAAGAGTATCCTGAGAAGAGGAAACCTGAGAAAGCAAGAAAGTCGATTATGGATATTAGGAATGGTAAGAGATTGGTGGTTGGGGATAGTGAGGTTAGGTTGTTAGTGTAGATAGTTTGATGTAAATAGTTTGATGGTTTGATGGTTATTTATAATTTAATTTATTATAGGCAAATGCTCATCACTAAAATGTGGTGGGTATTTTTGTGTGATGGATTAAATTTTTTATATTTTTTTTATTTATATCAAGTGGGATAGTGATTGCAACACGATAAGCATAAGTCCTAATGTTTCCTGCTTGATATTTTTATTTTTTGGTGGTTTAGAGAGTTATATAAAGTTATAGGACAAATAAAAAACATGAAAAGGACGGTGTTTTGGACGTGAGTAAAAAGTATACAGACGAAGAAATAATATATAAGTATAAAGATTTTGCAAAAAGATTAGGTAAAACTCCCACACAAAAAGATGTCAATAATGAATCTAAAATTAATAAAGATTTTCCTAATAATAAAACTATTCATAGTAGATTTGGTAGTAAAAGTAATTTAGATAATATTTGTGAATTTGAAATAAATTATAAACAATATTCTACAGAAGAATTATTAAATATGATAAGAGAATATAATGAGAAAATAGGTTTCCCTCAATTATCAGAAATTCAAAAATATTATGATATAGATAGAAATGTTTTTTATAAAAGATTTAATACATATAAAAATGCTTTAATTTTAGCAAATATTGAAATACCTAAAAATATGCGTGTAAATTTTAGTGATTTTAAAGGTATATCTAATGAAGAATTATTAAAATTATACTATGATTATTACATTGAATATGGAATACCTAAAAATAAAGATATAAAATTTAATGAAAATATGCCATCATTGTCACTTTATAGAAAAAGATTTGGTAGTATTAAAAATGTTTTAGAATTATTAAATATTGAGATACCAGAAGAAGAAAAGAAAAATTTTAGTAATTTTAAAAAAATATCAGATGAAGATTTATTGCAAATATTAATAGATTACAATAATAATATAGGATTTCCAATTCAACGTAAATTTAAATCTAAAAATAATTTACCTTCTTATACATTGTATTTTCATAGATTTGGTTCTTTTAGAAATGCAATGATATTAGCAGGAATAGAAATACCAGAAAATAGAATGAAATGGTTTGATAGAGAAAATTTATCAGATGAAGAAATATTAAAATTATTAGAATTTTATACAAATAAAAAATTAGAAAGTAATACATATTTATTGACCAATGATGAAATAGATAATAATAAATATATGCCGAGTATGTCTGTATATGTAAGTAGATTTGGTGGAATAGTTAATGCATATTCTAAAATTGGAATAGATTATTATGAATTTAATAATTTAGCAATGGAAAAAGATATGATTAAAAAATATAAAAAATTAGCATTAAAATTAGGTCATACTCCAAACAGTAGAGAAATAGATAAAGCAAGTCAAAATTGTGAATGTTATTCAATGGGTGCATATGAAAATCATTTTGGAAGTGTTTATCAACTTCAGGTTTATTGTGATTTTATACCTACAATTATTGGTAGGAATAAATCAGACGAAGAATTGATTGAAGATTTGCAAGAATTATATGAACGATTAGGTAGAGTGCCTACTCAAAAAGATGTTAATATGTGTGAATGGATGGCATCTATTAGTAAATACAATGATGTATTCGGAGGTTTTATTGAATCTTTAAAAATTGCTGGCATAGTTAATGATTCACAAAATAGCAAATGTAGTATTACTCCACAAGGTAATTATTGCAGATCATCATATGAATTTGATTTTTGTATAATGTTAGAAAATAAAGGATTGAATTTTATACAAGAAGATTATTATTCAAAATACATAAAAGATTTTACTAGAAGATTTAGATTTGATTATATTGTTAATATAAATAATGTTGATTACTTTATAGAAATTTTTGGAATGATGGAACATAAATGGTATAAAGATAAAGTAGATTATAAAATTAAATTATGCAAGGATAATAATTTAATTTTAATTGATTTATATAAGAAAGATTTTAAGAAAAGCGATATGGAAACATTATATAATTTGTTAATGAGTAAGGTTGATAATATAAATACATATAAGGAAGTGATTTAATATTGCCTAGAAAAATATATAGAAATACAATTACTAGTCCTGAATTATGGGAAAAAGTAAATAATAAAAATATTCAACTTATGCAAAGATTTTTAAAAGATAAAAATAACAGATGTTCTGATTTAACTATAGATGGTTATGATTCAGATTTACGCATTTTCTTTACATGGAATTTATTATACAATGAAAATAAGGTTTTTCATGAAATTAAAAAAATTGAATTTGCAGATTTCTTTAGTTTTGGAACTATTGAGTTACAATGGAGTTCTAGTAGATTTGAAAGACTTCGTTCTTGCCTAAGTAGTTTTTCTGATTTCTTTGAAAAATTTTATGGAGAGGACTATCTTAAATTTAGAAATGTAATATTAAAGGTTATTGATAAAGTACCTAAAAGTGCTAAACATGAAAAAACTATTCTTTCTGAACAGCAAGTAAATGATTTACTTAATTATTTATCTAAAGAAATTAAAAGACCACAAGAAGCATGTTTATTAGCGTTGGCTATAGGCTGTGGTGCAAGGGTATCAGAATTACTTAGAATTAATATATCATTAATTGATGAGAATAATCTTGCGTTTGATGATATTTTTATTGAAACATTAAAAGAGATCAAGACAAAAGGACAGGGCAAAAAAGGGAAGCCTTTGTATAAGTATATAATAAAAGATATTTTTATACCTTATTATAATGTATGGTTAGAAGAAAGAAAGAAAATAATGGATAAGAATGGTAAAGAACATGATTATTTATTTGTAAAATCAAATGGTGAACCAGCGAAAGTATCTACTATTAGAAGTTGGATTACTAAATGGGAAAATTTCCTTAATCTTCCATTTTATCCACATTGCCTGAGACATTATATAACAACTTACTTAACAAAATTAGGGTTAAGTAGTGATTTTATAATTGAAATTATGGGATGGGGTTCGTCTGAAATGTACAATATCTACAATGATTTGACAGCAAAAGAACGTAAATGGAAAGATTTAGATAAGTTAAAGGATGCTTTGAATAAGAAAAAATAATAATTTAAAATCATAACCATAACCGCATTTTGTCATGAAATCGAGTTTTATAAACCCTTATATATCAACACTTTATAAATTCATAAATTATCAATAATCATTAAATATTCATAATAAAACAAAACAAACAATTTTCCATAAAAATAAATCTCCAATTTTCAATTATTCTCCCTATTTTTCTATTGACACATTTATTTTATTATTGTATAATATAGATAGCACAAAAACAAACAGACATAATACTATGCAAATATAATATAAAAAGGTGGTGTTGATATGAAAATTAGGGATAGTACTTTTAGTTTATATTTTATTGATTAATTAATATAGAATAGTAAAATAATTTTGAAATACTAAAAATTAAAAATAATAAAAATAAAAGGAGATTATTATAACATGGAAAATAATTTAATGGTTTTTAATAATGAAGAATTTGAAAGTTTACAGATTATAAATCTCAGTGGTAAAGAATATTTTGAAGCAACTAATGTTGCTAAATCATTAGGTTATTCTAATCCTTATGATGCAATAAAAAGACATTGTAAAAAGGATGGGATCGTGAAATACGAGGTCATAGATTCTATGGGAAGAAAACAAGATATTAATCTTTTATCAGAAGGAAATCTTTATAGATTAATCACTAAATCAAAATTACCTTCGGCAGAAAGATTTGAAAAATGGGTATTTGAAGAAATTATCCCTACTATTAGAAAAACTGGTGGTTATGTAGCAAATGATGATTTGTTTATCAATACATATTTACCTTTCGCTGATGATCCTACAAAAGCATTATTTAAGTCTACTTTAATGGTAATAAATAATCAAAACAAAGTTATTCAAGATCAACGAAAAGAAATTGAAGATCAAAAGAAAGATATCGGACATAAAGAAGGTGTAATTGTTGGATTGGTAGAAGATATTACAATTGCAGAAAAAAGACAAATATTAAATAGGGTTGTAAGACGCTGTAGTAATTATCAAGATAGATGGCGTGAACTTTACCGTCAATACGAAATGAAATTCAGATTAAATTTAAACACAAGATTTAAAACATATAATTTAGAACATAAACCAAAGTTAAGAAATAGATTAGATTACATAGATAAAGTTTTAAATCAAATACCTGAATTGTATTCTATTGCTTGTAAACTATATGAGAATGATGTTAATGAGTTAATTAAAGAAATGTATAGTTTGCAGGAGAATAAAAGTTTTGCTTGAGTTTGTTAATTTAGTAGTGATTGATTGGTTGATGATTTATTAGTAAAGAATATAAATATAATTGTATTATTACTATGTAATATTACATAATACATAATAATATATAACAATATATAACATAATAATTGTAATATAATTAGAGAGGGATTAAATACTCCTCTCTTTTTTGTTTATATGTTGGTGTGTTTAGTTTGTAATTTATATGTATTATGTGTATTTTATGTATATTTTTTTGTATTTTTTATTAATTAATTATAAAATTTTGTTTTAGTTTTGGGATAGGTAGGAGTAATTAACCTACTGATAAGGAGAACTCCTACCTCCTTCCCGTTTGTTTTTATTTGTAGGAGATTGGTAAGTTGGTTTTATTGTTTAATTTAATAAAATATAAAAATAATAGTAGGAGGTTGTGCTTATGGGTGATGTAAAGACAAAAGTATGTAAAGTTTGTGGAGAAGAAAAACCAGTTAATGAGTTTCATAGTAAAGGCAATGGAAATTATAGTACGAGATGTAAAGTTTGTGAATATTTTCTACATAAGAATATTATAATTGATAATGATATTGAAAAGAAAAAATATTATACTATAATGGATTATTTATTAAATAAAAGAATAACATACATAAATGAATTAGAAGTATTAGTTAATATTAAATTATATGATATTTGTTTAATTATGAAAAATATATTAAAAGTAGGAGGGCAAATAAAAACAAAAATACTTCTTCAATGTAATCAATGTGGAGAAGATTTTGATACTACTCCATATTATTATTTAAAGAATATAAATAATTTTTGTTCTAAAGAATGCTCAGATAAATTTAAAATTACCAATCCACCCAAACAAAAAATTTTAGAAATTAGAGAATGTAAAATTTGTGGTACTCCATTTGAAGTAAAAGGTAATGTCAAAGAACAAAAATATTGTTCTAATAAATGTAAATCCAAAGACAAAGATATACAATGGACGTATGTAAATTGTGCTAATTGTAATCAAGAAATACATAAACCTAAATCATCTATTCGTAAATATAATAATAGTTATTGTTCTCTTGAATGTGAATTAGAATTTAAACATAAAGAAAAATGGGAATTTAGGGAATGTGAAATATGCGGAAAAAGTTTTGAATGTTTAAAGTCTAGTACGCAAAGATTTTGTAATAATGAATGTCAAGGTAAATGGCAATCTAAAACATTAATCGGAGAGAATGCAAATAATTTTAATAAGGAAATTACTTTGGAAGATAGAACAGTTAATTGCGACTGGTGTGGTAAAGAAACTATTTTAACACCATCTAGAATTAGCAATGAACATCATTTTTGTTCTCATGAATGTTCAAGAGCATGGTTAAGTAAATATTATGTAAATACTGATAAAAATATAGAACGTCAAAGAAAATTAACTGTGAATATGTTAGAAAGTGGAATACTTAATAATAAAATTACTAAACCGCAAGTAGTTATAAATGAATTATTAAACAATATGAATATAATATATATAAATGAAAAAGGTTTTAAGTATTATAGTGTAGATAATTATATAACTGATTATAATTTAATTATTGAGGTAATGGGTACATTTTATCATAGTGACCCAAGATTTTATAGTGAAATTAATTATGAAGATAGGTATAAAACAATTATTAGAGACAAAGCAAAACATACATATTTTAAAAAGTATTATAATATAGAAATTTTATATTTATGGGAATATGATATAAATAATAATATTGAATTATGTAAAAAATTAATATTAGAATATATAAATAACAAAGGTATATTAGATAATTATCAATCTTTTAATTATATGTTAGAAGATAATATTTTAATGTTTAATAGTAATAATAAAATAAAGCCATACATAGAATATGAAGCATTTGAATTGAGAAAAATTATAAATATTAAATTAAAAGAGAAATTATCCAAAAAACAACTTAATAAATGGACTATTTTTAATTGTGAAGTATGTGGGAAAGAAAAAGAGCAATTAACTTCTCATTATATTCATAGAAATAATCATTATTGTAGTAATGAATGTAGAATAATTGGTTCAAAAAAGTTAAGAAATAATTTTGTATAGAAAATAAAATAAAAAATAGTATGTAATATTACATACTATTATTCTCTATTTTTAAACGATTTAATACACTTATAATATTTCCAAGTTGTTGATTTTTATCACATTGTTTAAATATACATTGTATTTTTACATCATTTTGAGTATAAGAAATAATTAAAAATTGTTCTTCAATTTTATTCTTTTTCTTAACACCAAAAGCAAATATACCTAAAGTTAATAATCTAGTAAGAGTAACATCATGTCTAATTTCTGATTCAGTTTTAACTTCGTATTTTAATAAATTTGATATAGGTATTTCCATCCCAGTATTAATATTTTCTTTACGAAAATAAATTGTATTATTGTTTTTTATTTGAAATTGTATTATATCATTTTCTTTTAGATATGGATGGCCATTTAAATGGATTATGGTTTTTTCTGACATAACATTTTCTTGTATATGACGCTCTTTTAATTTTTGTTCGTTTTTTAATATGTCATTAAAAGCATAAGTTAAGATTATAATTACTGCAATTAACATTATAGTAAATAATATCATTTAATACACCTCTCTTATATAATAATTATACCAATAATTTTTAAATAATTCAATGATTAATACTTTTAATAATATATTTTCAATTAATTATTTTATGACTATTTTAAATATGTAGATTCAAGAGGAGTTGGGTTCTCCTCTTTTTATTTTTTATAAAATTAATAAAGGAGGAGATAATACAATGTCAAACAACAATGATATCTCAATAATTATAAAATCAAAAATGGATACTTCACAACAACAAATTGAATCATTAGAAAAACAAATACAGTCATTATCATCTAAAATCAAAACAGCTATATCAGTAAAATTAAACATAGATTCCAAAGATATACAATTAATTACTGAGAAGATAAAAGAAGTACAGGAAAAAGCGAGTAAATCTGGCAATAAAGCAATTAAAGTAGGCAGTTTTGATGAAGCAAATAAAGAAATGAATAGAATGATTACTACTCTTGATAGAATAAGAGATCATTTTAAAAATTTGGGGCAGAATGTACAAGTTAAACAAGCATTTAGTAGTGCAGATGAATCTTTGAAAAAATTTGAAGTTAGCGTTGACAAAATAAAAGGAAAACTTAAAGAAAAGATTAATTTTGTAGTAGATGTAAAAACAGATAAAAATGGAAATGAAGAAATGTTATTTAATAAAATAGCATTAGCTTCAAAAGAGTCTGCCGAAAAAGTTATTAAAAATTCAAATACTAAAATTGAAGCAATAAAAAAAGAGATTAATGCAATTGACCAACTAATTCTTAAATATAAATCTCAAATTATGTCTGCAAAGAATTTTGTTAATTCTGCTAATGATATATTAAATAATGGTAAATTATCTGGTAATAGTATTTTGTCTAATTCTGATTTAAAAGAAAGATCTAAATTATTGCAAGTATTAAAATTAGCACAAAAAGAACTTGACAATTCTGTTTCTAAACCTAAAACTACGTCTACTAATACATTTATAATTAAAGAAATTGGAGAAATAGATAAATTAATACTTAAGTATAGATCAGCCACTATTTCTGCAAAAGAATTTATGGATGCTGGAAATAAATTGTATAATAATGGTAAATTATCTGGTTCATCTACAAAAGATTTACAAGAAAGAGCAAGATTAATTCAGGCATTAGCTAAAGCAGAAAAAGATTATTATTCATCGATAAATCAAGAACATAAAACAAATACTAATATTATTGGTAATGCTGATAAAATAGAACAACATATTAATAAAATAAATAATGCCCTTGATAGATTAAAAGTTAATAAAGATAGAGTGTTTGCAGATACAAGAGTTTCTTCAGAAGTTAGTACTCTTGGTAATATGGAAAGACAATTTAGAAATGGTGAAATATCTGCTCAAAGATATGCTTCACAAATGGATAATGTGAGGACTAGAGTAGCACAGGTTTCAGGAGAACTTCGCAATGTAAATAGAGATGGTTATAGTTTTACTTCAATGGTTGAATTGGCAGCAAAAAAAATAATGATATGGGCGATAAGTACAAATTTAGTATACGGATCATTTAGGCAACTACAATTGGGAGTTTCTTACATTTCTGATTTAGAAAATTCTTTAAATCAGATTCGTATTGTTACAAATAAAACACAAGAAGAAGTAAATAATCTTGCTCAATCTTACAATAAATTAGGTAAAGAAATGTCTACCACAACTAGAGAAATTGCATCTGTTTCTGCTAATTTATATAGGCAAGGTTTAAATGATAATGATGTTGAAAATAGAATGAAATCTATAATTCAATATGCAAAAATTAGTTCAATATCTTTGCAACAAAGTGATAAAATTATTACTGCAACAGCAAATGCAACAGGTGAAAGTGTACAGAAAATTATAGATATTTTTGCTACATTAGGAGATACCACTGCTTCAGATGCAGCAGAAATTGGAGAAGCATTAACAAGAGTAGCATCTGCGAGTGAAAATAGTAATATTTCCCTGGAAAAAAGTGCCAGTTGGCTTGCCACCATTAGTAGTATCACCAGAGAGAGTGCGTCAACTATTGGACGAAGTTTAAATAGTGTAATTTCTAGATATGAATCAATAAAAAAAACTGGTTTTAATCAAGAGGATTCTACTAATTTAAATGAAGTTGTAACAGCCTTATCACAAATTGGTATTAAAGCAACAGATTCACAAGGGCAATTACTTGACTTCGCTAAAGTAATGGATTTGCTTGGTGAAAAATTTCAAAATTTATCCAAAAATGAAAAAAGTTATATTACAACTACTTTATTTGGAACTTATCAACGTAACCGTGGCATAACACTCTTAAATAATTACCAAACCAGTTTAAAAAATTATGAGAATGCTATGAATTCTGCTGGTTCATCAGAACAAAAGTTTGCTATATATCAAGAATCAACTGTTGCAAGATTAGACAAATTAAAAGCAAGTTGGGAAGGATTCTGGCAATCATCTATAGATTCTAGTACATTAAAAGGAGTAATTAGTACTCTTACCTTTTTAATGAATTCTTTAGGGAATCTTCCTACGGTTCTTGGAGTTGCTACTGCTGGACTATTATTATGGAAAGGTAGTTTATTAGTAACAAGAAATGCACAAAATTTATTAGTTGGTATATTCCCTTCTCTTTTTACTAATATCAGAACATTTTCTGCTTCATTAGATGGTTTAACTGCAAGGCAGACAATGGCTACTGTTGCAACAAGAACTCTTACTTCAGCATTGAATAGTTTAAAATTAGCATTTATGTCTAATCCAATAGGTGTTATTCTTACAGGATTAACTACTGCTTATATTGCTTTTGAATTAATTAGTCAAGGTATATCTCAACATTCGCAAAAACAAAAAGATGAATTTAACTCATTAACTCAATCAGTACAAAAATTATCTTCAGAAATTTCCAACTCAGAAAAATTAATTAAAACATACAATGATTTATCACAAGCAACATCCCTTACATCAGAAGAAAAACAAAAATTAGCAGATGTTACGGAAAAATTATCTGCATTATACCCTAATTCAATTGATCAATTTGATGCAGAAGGAAAAGCAATATCCTTAAATTCAGGCAAACTACAAGAATACTTAGACTTAAAAGAGCAAGAATTAAATTTAAAACGTCAAGAAATGTCAGAACAATTCTATAAAACTGGTGATAAGGATGTTAATAACCTACTAACTAATGAAAAAAATATAAAATCCAAAATGGATCAATTAACAGATTATGAAAAAATAAAAAAAGAATTTTTAAATTCTGGAATGGCAGAAACTAATAAATCTGGTTATAAAACAGTATTAGAAGATATAAATAGAACAAAAAAAGAATTATTAGAATTAAAATCAGAATCAATAAAAACATTTGATGAATTAAAATCTGGATTCACAGCAACATTGCAGAATGAAGATGGATTTAAAGATTTTAAACCTCAAGAATTAGATAATTTTATTAGTAGTTTATTAAAATCAAAAGATGTATTAGAGCAAATAAAAAAATCTGGTGGTATAGAAATATTTGCTGCTAATTTAATAGATAATGGTTTTGCTAATATATTTAACAATGTTAATAAAGAATTTAATGAGTTAAGTAAAAATACTAACAAAACACAAAAAGATATAGATGATTTTAATAAAAATGCTGTAAGTAAATTAACAGAGAAATTAAGTTATCTAGGCAATCCTGTTGCTGAGAACGTAGCAAAAATAATAATAGATAAATTTGGTTTATCAATAAGTGAAGCAAAAGAAAAAGTATTTGATTTTAATGGTGCAATAGAATTAATCCAAAAAACAACAACAGACACATCAGATAAGATAGAATTATACAATCAACTATTAGAAAAATCTAAAGAATCAAATAACGATGCAGCTCAAGAAGTAATGAAACATGTTGATAAACATAAGGATCTTTATGATGTTGTTGATGTTGAAAATGGAATGCTAGTATTAAACACTTCTAAATTAAATGATTTGAAAAATAAAACAATTGAAACAGCAACAATAACTAATAAAGCAGAGATTGAAAAAGCAAAAATAGTTTCAACTCAAACAACAGCAAGATTAGCACAATATAATTTAGAAATAACTAAATTAACAACATTATTGGAAATTCAAGAAGCATATCTAAAAATTAGTAATTCATTAAATAAAGATTATATTTCTGGTAAATTATCAACAGATGATTATTATAGTAAGTTAGATCAAGTAAAAAAAGATGTTACAGATGTTTATGTTGCTAGTAGATTAGACAGTTTAAAAAATATGGAAGATGCCCAAAAATTATTTGAAGAATGGAAGAAAGAAAGAGGATATTCTAGAGATATAAAAGATTCAAAAGAAATGTCTGCAATGCGAGATAAAATTAATGGATATGTAGAATTAAAACAAGCAGTAGAAAAAAGCAATGCAGTTTTAAATTCTCCTAATCTTGGTATTAAAGATTCTAATTCCACAACCAATGCAAAATCAGCAGAAGCATTAGCATGGGAAAAAGTAACAAATGAAATAAAAAAATATAATAATGCTCTCACCTCCCTAGAAGATATTACTTCAAACGCAGTAAAAGGTTCTCAGGAACGTAGAGATGCACTTCATGCTGAAAATTTAAAAATTAAGGAACAAATTGACTATTTAAAACAACAAAGAGATGGATTAAATACTGTATCAATAACATCATTTACTACTTCTAATGGTAAATTGCCTAACCCAATACCGGGAACACAATTAAAAGATTCCTTTGGAGCACCTAGAGATGGTGGTTCTCGTAAACATGAAGGAATAGATATAATGGCTGATTTTGGAACAGAAATACATTCAACCACATCTGGTAAAGTATTAAGTGCTGGAAATACTGGTGCTAAAGGTGGTTGGGGTGTAACTATTTCTGATCCTCAAGGTAATAGACATTATTATGCTCATATGAATACTGACCCTAGCAAAATATTAGGGATAGGGCAAGAAATATTAGCAGGTCAAGTAATAGGTTATGTCGGTGATAGCGGCAATGCAAAAGGTACTCCACATTTACATTATGGAATTACAGATGCTAATAATAATGCAATTAATCCTTATAATTTATTAACTAATGATGTAAGTACTGCTTTACAAAAAACTGTAACAACTAATACTTCACGTTCTGCTATAGACAGATATAAAATATCCCCTGAAATTCTTAATACTGTTTTATCTCTTGCTCAAAAATATAATGTTGATCCTGCATTAATACTTGCTATCGGAGAGCAAGAAACTAATTGGGGAAAATCAGGAGATGGCAAAAATGGAATGTATACTGGTTACGGATCATATGATTCAGGATCAGATTATACTAAAGCAGGACTTGAACAGCAAGTAGAAGGAACAGTTAAAAAAATGTTAGCTTGGGGTATGACTCCAGGTAATGTTAATTTTGATAAATTAAATCAAGGTAATAAAGGTAATTTACCTACTGGTATATATGCTACAGATGACAATTGGCAAAACTCTGTTTGGAATTTATATAAAGAATTTTCAAATGGCCAAATGACAAGCACTATAAGTAGTGAATTATCCTACGAAAAATTAACAGAAGATCGTATTAAACATCAAGAAGAAATAAATGCTAAAATACTAGAATTAGAGAAGAAATTTGCTCAAAATTCTAAAGAATGGTACACAGATTTATGGCAAGAATCAGATAATATAATCAGCGAATTTGAACAAAGAAGCAATTTCTCTAAAGTATTTACAGAAAGCATGTCTAAATCTTCTCCAGAATATAGAAATGAATTATTAGTACAGAAAAATAATACTACAGGTATTCAAAAACAATTAGCAGAACAAGCAAAACAAATGGATCAAGCCATTGAAAATATGAAAAAAGGTATTGTTGATGGTACGTTTAAAGATAAGCAATTTTTAGAAGAAACAATAGAAAAAAGAAAAGCATTATCTGCTGAATGGTGGAATAAACAGAAAGAAATATCTGATAAACAAGCAGAAATAACATCTAGTGAGATTGAAGAAGTAACAAATAAAATAGATAAGTATAATGAAGCAATAAAAATTGCTCAATCTCAACAAGAGATGAATGAAAAAGGAACGGAAGAATATAATAATGCTTTAAAAAATGAAATTATTCAATATTCTAATATAAAATCTGCTTTATTAGAAAAACAAGCAATATATCAAAAAGAATTAGCAGATACTATTGTAGGAACATTGAGATATCAAGAATTACAGAAAGCAATAAGCGATACAACAATAGAGATATTAGATAATCAAAAAGCATTATACGATAAGAAAAAACAAATCATAGATGATACAATTTCACTAATCAAAGATGCCTACGAGAAAGAAAAAGATATAGCATTAGAAGCAATTGATGAACAAATGGAAGCAGAAGATAAAAGACATGATAAAGTAAAAGAAAATCTTGATGATGAATTGGATCAATATGAAGATTCTATCAATCAGAAATTAAAACTTCTAGATGAATTATCTTCCACAGAAGATTATGAAGATAATATTAAAAAATTAAATGAAGAAAAATTAGATATTCAGAAGCAAATTGATTATTTGGGAAATGATGATTCTTATGAAGCAAAAGCAAAAAAAGAAGAATTATTAAAAGAACTTTCAGAAATAGATTTAGAAATATCTAAAACTCAAAAAGACAGAGAAAAAGAATTATTGAAAGATTCTTTAAATGATCAGTTAGATGCTTATGAAAAAGATATTAAA
>Ga0209728_1001115_pt1 | contig 17715 bp, 29 predicted proteins | sample RifGroD1_FD_183997 | JGI IMG/M metagenome (GOLD analysis project Ga0209728, IMG submission 183997) | Groundwater microbial communities from Rifle, Colorado, USA - Groundwater D1 (SPAdes) (version 2) | ecosystem: Environmental > Aquatic > Deep subsurface > Groundwater | place: Rifle, Colorado... | reverse complement strand
AAGCAATTAGAGATGGTAGAATTAAAGAAAAGAAAAATACTGGCAATAAATATTTGGTTGTTAACACTGATGAAGATTATGCTGAAGATGTTATTGATATTTTGAGAAAGAATAATTATTGGAAGTAAATGAAGGGAGGTGATACGAAATGTCAGCACCATGCTATAATTTAATTGTATCTTGGCCTAATGGTTGTGAAAATGATTCTACAAAAGATATGGATTGTAAAAATTGTGATTCTTGGTTTGGTGGTTATACTTGCCCTAGTAATGATGAAGAATATTATTATCGAATTGACAAAGGATTAGATACTGGTAATTATAAACCAGATATGACCAAAGAAGAGACTGTAGAGTGGTTTAATGCTTATAAAGAGAAATATCATTTAAATAATCTATTGATTGGATAAAATTAAAATAAAATTATTGGGGGATGTATAATTGACAAAAATGAATGATAATGTAGAAAAATTACTAGAAAAAAGATATTATTTAAGAGATAATAATGATAAATTAATCGAACATTCATGGTCAGATATTTCTAAAAGAATAGCAACAAGTATTGCTCAAGCAGAAAATGAAAAGGATATTCCTTATTACATAGAAAAATTCTATAATAAGATAAAAAACATGGAATTTATTCCCTCTTCACCCTGCGTTTTTAATGCAGGTACTCCTTCTCAATCTTTAAGTTCATGCTTTGTAGTAGATATTGAAGATAATATTGAGGGAATATTTTCTACCGTAGCAGAATGTGCGAAGATTTTTCAAATGTCTGGTGGAGCTGGATTCTCAATGAGAAAAATTCGTCCCAAAGGTTCATTATGTAAATCATCTGGGTCTAATGCTTCAGGAGTATGTTCTTTTATGCATGTTTTTAATGAAGTTGTGAATAGAGTCAAGCAAGGAAATAAAAGAAATGGAGCATTAAAAATAGATTTGCCTTGTGACCATCCCGAAATTTTTGATTTTGTGCATTCCAAGGATAATACCGAAGAATTAAAAAATATGAATATTTCAGTTAGTATCACAGACGAATTTATTAAAGCAGTAGAAAATAATGAAGATTGGGATTTAAAATTCAATGGAGTAGTATATCAAACCATTAAAGCGATTGATTTATGGAATGAAATTATGTTATGTGCTTGGAAGACAGCGGAACCCGGATTGAGCTATCAGACGAACATGGAAAAAGGAAATATGAACCCTCAATTAAATGAATCAGTGTATGGAAATCCTTGTTTTTCTGGAGATATGAAACTACTAACCATAGATGGTTATAAAACATTTGAGGAGTTATCAGGTAAAGAAGTTAAGATTATTAATTCAAATGGAGATATATCTGATGGAAATGTTTGGTGTAGTGGAGAAAAGGACATAATTGAATTGACAACTAGTAATAAGAAAAAAATCAGATGCACTCCTAATCATATTGTCATGTTAGATAATGATGAAGAATGTGAAATTCAACACGCATTAAAGAAAAGAGTTATGCCATATCATGGAAAAACAAATGTTTCTAAAGATTTGTTTGTTCAATTAGGTTTCTTACAAGGAGATGGTGGCATTGGAAGAATTAATTCCGAAGCACATCTTGGTTTAGAAATAAATATTGGAGAAAAAGATAAAGAAATATTTGAATTATTTAATATTGTGCCTATTGATGGAAAAAAAGCATATTATACTAATGGATATAATAATACTCTAGTTAAGTATGGGTTTGATGGAAGTCCTTTGCCAGAAAGAGTATTTCCTATTACATATACCAATTGGACAAAAGAACAAAGATTAAATTTCTTAAAAGGTTGCTATTCTGCAAATGGCTGTGTGATAAAGACTCATAGGATTTCTTATAAAACAACTTCTAAAGTATTCTCTTTGCAATTAAAAAAGGCATTAGAAGAGTTTGATATTGTTGCATATATTACTACCAATAAACCTACAATGGTAAAGTTTACAAATGGTGATTATCTGTGTAAAGAAAGTTATGATATAAATATTGGTAGATTAGATGATGTAATTTTCTTTTATCAAAATATTGGATTTATGCAACAATATAAAATTGATGATCTGGTAGACCTAATTAAATTAAAAAGTCCAAAAATTATGACCATGAAAAACTTAGGAGTACAGAAGGTTTACGATTTTACAGAACCACTAACTCATTGGGGAGTAGTAGAAGGATTAGTGGTTCATAATTGTCACGAATTTGTTAATATTCCATATTCCTCATGTAATTTAGCATCAATAAATCTAAAAAAAGTAATTCAAAATGGAAAAGTTGATTGGCCTAAACTAAAAGAAAACATTGAATTAACTTTCAGATTTCTAGATGATATGATTACCATGAATAAACTTCCTCTTGAAAAAATTAAAACAATTACACATCTAATTAGGCCAATAGGATTAGGAACAATGGGATTCGCTCAATTGCTTTATGAATTAAAAATACCATATAATTCTCAAAAATGCTTAAATTTTATTGATGAGTTATATGGATTTATTAAAAAAACATGTCTTCAATACAATATTAAATTAGCTAAAGAAAGAGGAATTTACCCTGCATGGAAAGGAAGTAAATGGGAAGAAAAAAACCTTGAAGTTAGATGCTCTAGTATGACTAGTATTGCTCCAAATGGAAGTATTGCATTTATTGCAGATACAACAGGGGGAATAGAGCCTCAATTTGCTCTTGTCTATAAGCGCAGAGACAAAGAAAATGATGAGTATATGGTTGCAGATAGTGTTTTCGAAAATTATCTCAAAGAGAACGGTCTTTACACAAAAGAGATATTAGATAAAATTAATGAAAATAAAGGTTCTATTAAAGGATTGGATAGCATATTCACTCAAGAAACACAAAACATATTTGTAACAGCAAATGATATTTCTCCTGAATGGCATGTGAAAGTATTGGCACAAATACAGAAATACATATGTTTAAGTATTTCCAAGACAGTCAATCTACCAAATAATGCAACAATAGAAGATGTAGGAAATGTATACTTAATGGCATCAAAATTAGGAATTAAAGGTGTGACTGTATATCGCGATGGTTGCCGATCCAATCAAATATTAAGTGTTGGAGAAGTGAATGAAGAAATTCCCAAACAAGAATTTGTTTTTCCTGCCGAAACATTAAAATATGCACATGCTGAAAGATTTAAGGTAGATAGTGGATGCGGAAGTTTTTGGTTATTCTTATGTTTTGATGACAATGAAAATCTTAGAGAAATATTTTCTCAATCAGCAACTCAAGGAGGATGTCAAGGTTTAACTGAGGCATTATCGCGTATGACTTCGTTAGCACTTAAATCTAATATTCATCCTGAAGTAATTATTGATCAACTCAAATCTGTTAGATGCCCAGTGAGCATGATGATGAGAAAAGAAAAAGGGTTGGATTCTAGATCATGTGCAGATGCAATTGGTAATGCTATTAGAGATTTTATCAAAGGTAAAGATTTAAAAGTAGCAATAGTAAAAGAAACTAAAACAATTCAGATTGAAAATTTGGATTCAACGAAATGTCCTGAGTGTGGTGCTGAATTAGGTATGACTGAAGGTTGCAGAACATGCCCAAACTGTTTTTATAGCAAGTGTTCCTAACTACTAATATATAAATAAAATGAAAAGAGGAAAATAGAATGAACAAAGAACAATTAAAAGCAAAATATGGTGACGTAGAAGTATTTGTAGTAAGTAATGAATTAACCAAGGATTTTGATACATTTGTAGAATTAGACAAGGATAATAAATATAGTGATATTTTCAATTCCGTAGGTAAATTTATTCCTCGCTATGATGCAGAATTAAATTTTGAACATCGTCAAATCATTCCTTATTGCTTAGTAAAATGTAACGACAACTATCTCATCACTCGTAGACTAGAAGGTGATGCAAGACTCACAGGAAAGTATTCTCTAGGCGTAGGAGGCCATCTAGAGCGTGTAGATGGCACAGATAATGATTACATCAAGTCAGGAATGATGCGCGAATTAGATGAAGAAATTAGTATCAAATCAAATATTAAATCCATTGATATGATTGGTATGATTTGTTCGAATAATACAGAGGTTGATTCAGTCCATTTGGGCCTTGTGTATGTTGTTGAAGTTACTGGATTAGATGTTGGTGTAAAAGAAACAGAAACATTGGTTGGTGATTGGATTTCTAAGAAAGATTTGCTTAATTTTGAAGGCGAATTAGAAAGTTGGAGTAAAATTGCTGTAGAACAATTTATCAAGTAGGAATTTATAAAATATGTGGGATAAAGTGTTAAATTACATTTTATCCCAACCCTGAAACCCTACTCACATAAGGGTTCTAAAATCAAAATATAGCTTAAAACTTGTAACTTACAGGATAATGAAAGGAAAAAGTATTAATGACTGGTAAAGATAAGTTAACTGAATTCTTGATACAACATAAATGTCCTGATAATTTTAATTTATCTAGATTTATTATCAACTGTAAAGATAATTCTAGATGTGCAGAATGTTGGAAATTAGCATTGGAGGAAGAATTTAATGAAAACAATTAGTAGAACAATTTCTGAAGAATTATTCAATGAAATAAGGAGAATAGAATTATCAGTAATGCATCTTGGAGGATATATTCAAAATCCAGATTGTGTTAATGAATCAAATGCACGAATCAACTTTATTAATTTCGATACTGATTATAAATTAATTATCAATCGACTAGAAGTTTTGAGAGAAAATGTATTTAATTTACACGATGATATTATAGTTTAACTATATTAGAAAGGAGAATTTAAAGTTGGCATATTTAGCATATGGAATTGCATGGTTGGCAACTGGAATAGCAGTATCAGTAGGAATTTATACCACCAAAGATGCAACCTGTTTGTGGGCATTATTATTCCCTGCATGTATTGGTATTAGTTATGGCAAAAACAATAAAGAATAATTATATCCATTGAAAATGAAATATTAATTAAAAGAAGGAGAAAATTATTATGATGGATAAAAAATTGATTAAAGTCCTAGAACCAATTGAAGAAAAATTTGAGGTTGAATTATTCACATTTGATGAAGCACTTAGTTTTTATAAATCAGATATAGAAAGTTATAAGTCCTTCGTAAATAAGATAATTGAAACTTCTAGAAATGGAAGAAAAGACGAAGAGTTAAATGCTGATGAATCATGTTACATTAGAGGACTGAAAGATAGTATAGAAGCAGTTGATTTGATTTTTGGTGGAAGAGTAGAAGAAGGGTTTTAGAAAGGAGAGTGTATCAAAAATGAAACCATGTGTACATTTTGACGGTGGAGTTTGTTATTCATCTGACTGGGGAGAACCATTTGGTGAAGGATGTATATTAAATCATAAAGATTCTTGTCCTCATTATAGTCCATGTAATTCAATTAAAGTAAAATATAAAAACTATCAAGGAATTACATCAATCAGAAATATTATCCCTCAAAATATCTATTATGGTCATACAAACTTCCATCTAAAGGATCAATGGTTATTAGAGGTTTGGGATGTAGATAAAGATGCTCTAAGAACTTATGCATTAATGGATATTCTAGAATTTATCAAAGAATAGTAATAACCCAAAAATCACCATAGAACAATCATAATAAATCAACAGAAAGGAGGTGATAAAACAAAGAAAGGAGAAAACAACAATGGAAGAATTAAAACAATGGTTAATTAATGAAATAAATAATTCTATCTGTGAAAATTATCATAATGAAAGTACATATTCATGGAGTAATAGATATCGCAAGGCATGTTTGGAAACTTTAGATGTTGTTAAGAAGATTGAAAGTAAAAATAATGATGCGAAGGAGTGAAAATAAATGACAATAAGAACTGAACAAATTGATGTATCATTCAACCTAAAACTTCAAAAAGACCTCCAAGAGCATGAAATTATCTGTTCACATTGTGGAGGTACAGGACTTCAAGTAGACAATAATCCATTTGGACTCAAAGAAGAAAATAGTAAAATTCATTTACCTTATAAACAACAAACTATTGTAGGATGCAGACATTGCTACAATGGAGTTCAAAGTAAATGTTTGCATTGTGGTAAAATATTAGATAGAGGTTCGTCACAATGTAATTGTAAACAGGCAAATTTAGAACGTCTTCAAGAGCGATATAATAAAGATTTAGAAACTTGGAATAAAGCGAAGAAAATCTCATTTGAAGAAGTATGTGAAAAATATACAATGCTTTATATAGACTGTCATGATAAATATATCAATGTTGAAGATTTTGAAGAATGGATACATGATAAAGGTTACGAGGAAGATGAAGTACATTCACTAAGAGTTTATGGCACATATACAATGGAGTTAACTATGGATGCTTCCGATATTATTGAAAATTCTTGTAGTGATTTACATGAAGATGCAATGGATAATATCTCAGATGAAGATCAAAAAAGAACTTCAGGATTTATTAGATAAATGGTGTGAGAATAATCGACAGGGAACTACCACTTATTATGCAGATTTTATTGTTAGGGTAAATTTATAGAGAAGGAGCGATAAACAATTGAAAATACATAAAATTACTACACAAGAAGAACTAGATGAAATAAATGAAGATTATTTTAAACATCATCCAAAAGAAACAACTTTAAAATGGTCTGGATGTAATTATTATATAAATAAAGGTAAAATTAAACACGAATCATTAGGGACTGCCCAATCAGTACATGGGTGCGATTGTTGTGAGAGAGTAGATTATTGCGAGTTATGTTTTGATACTCCTACTTGGTTTTGGAATGAAGAAGTAGAACAGAGATTAAAAGATATTACTAATGAATATATAAAGAAATATGTGATGTAGTTTCAAATAATGAACTTATGGGATAAAAAGGAGATAGACAAATGAAACTATGGGAATTGATTATTGAATTAGAAAAACTAGAACAACTTGGAAAAAGAAACTACGACATTCGTGTTACTGATGGTGAAGTAGAACATATTATCGAAAGTGCTAATCAAATATCTTTTTCTGACCAATATTCAGAAATTATGTTAGGATAAATGATAAATCTGATCGGAAAGGAGGAAATAAAATGGACGTTCTACTCTACAATAACAAAAATGAGATAGTCACAATATACACTCCAAACAACCTAAATTATAAAAATGGGGAATCGCTAACAATCCAAGACGAAAAGAAAAACTACAAAGTCATTGACATCGAAAAATATAGAAAAATGGATTCAATGGAGCATGTTTCTCTTGAATTGCAAATTATAAAATAAAATATACAACCAAAAGGAGAGAATTCGATTATGGAAGTAAAAACATCAAAACTTAAAAGCGAAATAACCAATCATCTAAAATATATGAACCACCTTGAAGTTTTGCTCAATATGGATACAGATGAATTTATGGAAGAATATTCTCTTCTCACAAATGAAGAACAAATTGAATTCATGAAAAAATGTAGTGATGATCTAAAAGAAGTAAATAATCAATTTGCTGAAATTAAGCAAGGTATTGAGGATATAAACAATAAAGAATGGAGGAAAATTTAATGGATAAGGATAATCGTGTTACCTGTACAGATTGTATCAACTGGGATTTCTTAAATAAAAATCAAGAAAAATACTTTGGTTGTCAAATTCTTTGTCCAAAATGCCCATGTAATAGTTGTAGCTGTTATGATTCTACTAGCACTAGAAGATTTGAAACTAGACCAATGTTTATAAAGAAGAATTGATGCCAATATGTATCATAATTGTAATTTAATCAAATGCATACATAATTTAAGTAATTCTATTGCTTTATGTTTAGGCGTTGCAGAATTAACCAATACATATGAATTTTCTAGGGTTTGTTGGTTAACTCAAGATGTTATTTATGGAAGTTTGAAATGTCCTGAATACAAAGTATCTAGCAAAGCAAAGTTAAAATGAAATAAGAACTATATTTTCTATTGCTTATTTCATTTTGGTCAACGTTTGTAAAATAAGAAGTAAAATTTAAAAGGAGAATGATTAATATGAGAAATAATGTAAATATATCAAATAAAGAAATTTTAACAAATAAGGAATTAGAAGCAAAACATTACGACAGAATGATGGGATTTTTAATTACAGATTTTGAAGGTAAAGATTTTAATGAGTGCGATGTAATTCTTAGACAAATTATTAAAGTGGCATATGAACTGTTGAATGAACCTGATGTATTAAAGTAGAAATGATTTGTGGGAGACAGAATGGGGTGTAGGATGGATTAGAATTTTGTTAGGGTGTGATTGTGTTAAGGATTGATTTGTGAAGGGTTAGAGAGGGTAAATTAGAGGAGTGATAACTATGTCAAGTCTTTTATTAAATATGAATATTAAAGTTACAGATGTTGATGAAATTATGAATATTGCAAAATGCTCGATTATGCTTAGTGATCAAATTGAATTAAGTGATTTCACAGATGAATCTGGACACAAATTAATAATGAATGACGCTTATGTAAAATTAAAGGAATCTATTCTTGTCTTTAATGATTTATTAGGAAAATGCAATAAATATGAATTTGTGGATATGAGTAAATAAATTTTGAATTGGAGGAGTTTATAATGCAAGATTTTGATTTAGAGTGGTTTAACAATAAAACTCTAAATAAGCAAATTAAAATAGAATCTTCTAATACAGAAGGTGAAATTGGAGTTAAAATTGATGTTATTATAAATGATGTAGAGATTGAGAAATCTAATACAGATTATTGGAGTGGATATGTTTTAACTATTAATGAAAATATTAATTTATGTTTTGAAAAATGGGAGAATAGTCCATATGAAGATTGTGAACATATTTTAATATTATATAGAAGTAATGAAGGGTTTGTGTATATTAGTTTGCCTTTAGGAGATAATTGGATGGATGATAGGATTGTTGGCTATGCTCAGTATTGATCGTTTAAATTGGAAAATAATTATTTTGACTTTGTGAATGAATTAATATATAATATTTGTAGGTAAGGAATACATATGAGGGAATTAAATTAAGAGAGGAAGATTTACATAATGATTAAAGTAGAAAAAATATCAGTTATGAATTTTGAAAATGCTCTTCGTGGAATGCGAAACCCATTAGAGAGTTGGGATCAATCAGATAGTTATTATGATAATGGTCAATATATTATAGGCCCAAATGATTTATCACTTGCACTAAAACTCATTAAAGCTGGCTCTGACCACTCAAAATTCGTTAGGCAGGTGTTTGTATCAATGGATATTACTGCACCTCTCTATTGGTATAAAGAATTCGATACGTACAAGATTAGCACTGTAGCAAACTCAACTAGCACAATGCATACGATTCATAAAACTAAAATTACTCCCGAATTATTTTCCGTAGAAAAAATAAATAATAGCAGTTATATAGTATTTAATAATTACTGTAATCACTTAGAACTTTTAAGACGACAATATCTTGAAACAAAAGATAAAGATATATGGAATATGTTGATTCAAATGTTGCCATCTTCATTTAATCAAACTAGAACTGTCACAATGAATTATGCAGTATTGAGTAATATTTATAAATCTAGACTCCATCACAAATTGAGCGAGTGGTTAGATTTTTGCAAGGTGATTGAAAGATTGCCGTATAATGAATTAATTACTGTAGGAGGAAAGTAATAAGTGGATATAATAATATTTGGTCAAATGGGGGCAGGTAAGAGCACTGTAGCAAATTACTTAAGAGATAATTATGGTTATTCTAAATTATCTCTTGGTGCAAAAATTCACTCTGAATGTGAATTATATAAAATGCACGATAGAAATCATATGCAGAAATATGGACAAATGATGAGAGAGGTTTTTCATCAAAACATTTGGTGTGATTATGTCAAACATCAAAGTATTAATACAGACAAAGTAATTATTGACGATGCTAGACAAATTAATGAATATAATTACTTTACTGATTTAGGATATTTGCCAATTGCAGTTGTAGCAGACGACAATAAAAGAATTGAGAGATTAAATAAAAGAGTTAATTACGCAGTTGATCCTAATACTTTTAATCATGAAACAGAAGTTCAAGCTAGAGCGTGTATTAATAAATGTGAAATAAAAATATATAATAATTCGGATGATATTAATGAATTAATTGAAGCAATTGAATTTAAATTAGGCGAATATTTAGGAGGTAAAATTTAATGAATATTTATGAAATAGGCTGTCTTACAAAATATCATAGAGATAATGAATTTTATAAAGGATTAAATTGGAGAAAAGAATTAGATGAATGGGCAGAAAGTTGTTACATTTATACATATAATCCTGCAATCGTTTTTCTAAAAGAAACCAACCAAACATATAATACAAGATTATGTGTTGATCAAAATGACTATTATATTCACAAATGCGATATAGCAGTAGCAAATCTAACCGACATTGAGCATTCTCCTGGTAGTATTTATGAACTTGTTAGATTTAAAGAATTAAGAAAACCAGTAATAGCATTTGGAAAATCACATTGGAGTCCTCATATTAATAGTTGTATATCTCATCAATGTGAATCATTAGAAGATGTAAAGGAATTATTAATTAATATGTTTGATCAGGGGAATATCATAAATATAAAACAATAACATAAAGGAGAAATAAATGAATTACTGTGAAAACATAAAATGCAATAGAATCTCATTATGTGACTACCCATGCGAACCATATACAGATTACATAATTAATTTATCATTAAATAAAGGAAACACAGAAAATAAAAAGGAGATTAAAATAATGGATGATACAAATATTGAAGATTTTTTAGAATATAATGTTTCAGATATTACATGGCTTCGTGTAATTAATCATCAAATTCCATATACAGAATTAATTAATAAAACAGGATTTCTCAATTTTCTTATAAGCGAAAATGATAAATATTGTGAAGAAAATGGTTTATGTACAATATGCAGGAATCCTTTAGAGAAATTTGATTCTTATGAAGAGGTATGTGGAAGTCAGAGACTAGTGGAATCTGATTTTAGGTGTAGGTATGGATGCAATTAATATGAAATTCAAATGTCCCATAAATTATGATATAAATAATTGTTCATCAAAACAATATGGTTTGACTTGTGAAACATGTTTTCATATGGATGATAATAAAGATGAAAAAAAATATTGTACTCCATCTGAATCTTTAGAGCAATCATTAAAAGAAATGAAATTAATGAGAGAAGGAAAAATACCTAAGAAATCTTGGAATGATTTAAAAGAAGAATTAAAGAAAGAAGGAATTAATAATGACAAAGATTAAACAAATTAATAAAAACAAAAACAATAAGAATATTAAATATCAGGTGAGATTTGGAGTCAATCTATTTGAAGAAGGAAAATCAGGAGTATTTGCTAAACCTACATTTCTTAAAACAATTGAAGAAGCAAAGAAAGAAGTATTTGAGACATATAATACTGCAATTAAAGAAATGTTTCCTGATGCAGAATGTGGTGAATTAATTATGGTTAGTGATTTAAAATGCGATTGTGGATGTAATTATGAATCTGCTAAGTATGAGGGGAGTCAGACTGAACTGGTGGGAAGAATGGAAATAGGATTTGAGGGAGGAGAGGGATATATTGAGATTGTAAAGGGTTAAAGAATCAATTCCTGTAATGGTAATTAAAATAAGCACTTTCTCCTGAAACAAAATCTTTAAGAACTTTCTTTACAAATCCAAATGGATTCTTAATATGGAATTTTGCATTGAATAATGTATCTAAGGATTGCTTTAATTGATCTGCTGAAACTTTCAACTCTTTACAAATCTTCCCTATGGTAATACCAAAATTGGAATCTGGATCTATCCGGCAATCTCCTAACGACTTCACCAAAGGCCAATCTTCATCTTTCCAAAACTCTTTTTTATTCTCCTTGACTAACTCTAAATCCATACATACAGAAGAAGTATTAATTGTAAGAGTATTATCTGTATAGATTCCTTCATTTTGAATATTTTCGATTCCTTCATTTTGACTTTTTTTACTTGAGTTGTCCACAGGTTTAGGGTTTTTCTCTTCTTTTCTAGGATTTGGTATTCCCATAATTCCATAGAATAAATCATAATCAATTCTATAAAATTTAACATGATGATTTTTCCAACTATTAAACTTTTTAGAAATAAGAACTCCACATTTCTCTAATATATTTAATGCTCTTGTAATTGTCGATTCAGATTTTCCTAACTCTTCCATGAAGTTTTCATATGTTTTCCAAACCCACCATTTATCTTGTTTATACGTTGTTGAACTATCCATCCAAAAATCTAATCTACTAAGTATCTCAGCAGGGACTTGACCGAATTTTTTAACAACAGATAATTGCACTACTATGGGAGTTTCATTGGGCATTAATGTTTTAATACTCATAATAAAAGTCCTCCTAACATTTTTGCGAAAAGCAAAGCTAAGAGGGTAGACATGAAATTTTAAAAATGATATAATAAGTCATAAGAAAATTTCACCTAGTCTCTTGGGCCTTCTAATGATGTCGAGTTTGCCGACACAGCATCATTAGAAGGTTTTTGCATTTGCTTATTTAATTAATGATCTTTCCAAAACAATCACAATAAAAAAGCTAAAAGCTTGCATTCCTACAAAACTTCTAGCTTTAACAAAACTTACTAAATTATTGTCCAAGTTATAGGGTTGATTGATACCTTAACTTAGGTTATAATCTTATCAGAAGCATTAAAGCATTTGTTTGTTGGAACATTTGCTGGATACAAGCCTGTCAAGTCCTTGCAAGACCTGATGGGCTTTGCTTATTTTATTGCACTAAGTAGATATATTCGACAGCGTATGTCAAATCTCCTTTAAAGAATTTAAATTATCCACAGGTATTATTATACATGAAAGTTATCAACATGTGTATAGAAATTTTGACAAAATATTTTATACACAGGCCGTAGTAAATATATTAAATAAGCCACACTCAGATACAATTAAGTATTCTGGTGTGGCTTTTATAATTTTACATATTTAATATTTTCATCTAACATTGACAGGCAACCATATTTTCTCCTTAATCTCTATCCTTTCATTTTCCTTTTTCATCTCATTAATCTTCTTATCACATTCATCCTTTAATTCTTGTCTTAACACCCTCAATTCCAACGCATAACTTTCTCTCAATTCACCAACCTCCTTCAATCTATCTTGTTTTGATTCAAGCAATTGTCCTTCTAAAAATACTGATCTATTCTCAGATTCTTTCAATTGAACTTGCAAATATTTATTGGAATCTTCTAATTCACTAATAGAAAACTCTAATTCATCTACAGCCCCAATTCTTTTCTTCATCTCATCATTTTCTAATCTCAATGTCTCAATCAAATAATTAGAATTATTATGTCCGGCCTCTAATTCAATATTTCTTTTGGATAAAGTCTCTGACTTATCTTCTGCTTCTTTCTTTGCTTTATCAGAATCCTTTTTATTGTTTTCGGCAATATCAATTCTTTCTCTTAAAGAATCTAATGTTGTCTTAAAATCAATAGTCAATGTTTGAACTGTTTCCATATGAAATTTTTTCTGATCGGCTTCACTACGAGTAATCTCAGTAAACATTTGAATAATTCTTTCAGTGTGCTCTTTCATTTTTAGCATTTGAGGAGTTATGAGTTCAGATATTCCACCTGATTCAGCTTCTAGTTGATCTTTCTTCAATCTTATTATATCTAAAAACAAATCTTTTGAGTTTAAACCTGTACGAGTTTGAAGTGAGGCCCATTCAGTTTTACCTTCTTCGTTGTCTAGGCGAATTGAAAGTGTGGATGAGGATGGTTTTCTAGATTCTTCTGATTCATTCATGGTTAATTCCTCCTCGATTTGTTTTTAGATTCTTGATTATAAAAATGTTTACATTTTAGGTGGTAATAATGCCATGTTTACTGTGTTTACAAGTAAACAAATGTTTACATTATGATTTGTATTGATTATATCAAGAAATATTGGATTGAGCAAGTAGAGTATAAACAAAAAAATAAGCCCATCTAGTCATACAATAAGTATGTTTCTAGATGGGCCTTTGTAATTAACTTGATAATCATTCATTTTCCTTAAAATCTATATCTTCCATAAATCTTGAAATCATAAACCTAACAAAAGCACTCTCATTTTCAAATTTCTTACTCATTTCTTGTACAAAAATCTTTTGAGATGGGGTAACATTAGCTACCAAACGCTTTGAAAATGGTTCTGATTTACTAGGTATCTGATAAGTTAATTTACTAATAGGTTGTTCTGTGTTAACAGCAGTATCCTTAATACTGTCTTTAATAATATTTAGATCAATATCATGTGTAGGTACATTATTAGAATCCAGTGTACTAGACAGTGTACTACTCTGTGACTTGTTAAGTACATTATCCAGTTCAATAACTTTACCATTATCATTAATAGCATCATGTGGTTGGTTTAGTTCTTTTACTACTTCGCTACTATGATTAGCATCCTGTAAAGAACTATTAATAGTTACTTGATTAGTTTCCTCAATATTTACCATCACACTGTTTTTAACGTCTTTAGAGGTAACTGGATTAACTTCTTGGCCAACGCTACCTTTAATATTTACTTGATCATTGCTTTGGGAATTACCTTGAGTGTTATCATTAATAGTTAATAACGAACTATCCAAGTTAGAATCCAGTGTACTACACAGTGACATAGGTAGTGTACTACTTTTGTCATTTTCTAAACTACTTACATTGTCATTGTTAATAACAGTATTATTTACACTAATATTTACATTATCTTTAACTGTTGCATCTACACTTGCTTGACAAGTATCTTGAGTAGTTTTAATTACATCATCCTTAATAGGTTTAACTACAGTATCAAAAGAAGTAATCTGTTCATCATCTTTCTTTTTGTAGAATCCTACAGTCGGTATGAGCTTTTTTGCACTCATAAAGACAACACTTCCTCACTAAATTCTAAATAATCCTTTACAGAATCATTGTGAGGTGAATATGTGGTTGGAGGTTGACCAACAAATTGTGCTTCTCCAATTCTTACAGATTTTCTAATAGCAGTTTTAAATACTCTAATATCATGTTGCTCACAAAACTTCTGAATCTCCTGAGATACATTTGTAGATAGATTTGTTCGGGCTGTAAATATAGTCATTACTACTCCGTAGATTTTCAAATAAGGGTTGTAATTTTCTTTAACCATGCTAATTGTTTTATTCAAGTCGTTAAGGCCACTTAATGCAAACTGTTCAGGAGGTGTAGGAATGATTACTCCATTTGAACAAGACAAGCAATTAATTGTCAACCACCCTAAACTTGGAGGACAATCAATAACTATATAATCATAATCTTCTAAAATATCTGCAACAACATTTTTCAACCAATGAGCAGGATTGTATTCCTCCCTATTTTGTTCTACCAACATATCAAAATTAGCCAAGGATAGATTTGAAGGAATAAAATGAACCTTATAGTCAGTTTTAATAATCACTTCTTTTATAGAGTACTTATCGGTGAATACATCATAGATTGTTTTTTCAATATCATCTGGCAACATTCCAAAACTTAAAGCTGAATTCCCTTGTGGATCAAAATCAAGTAATAAAACCTTCTTTCCTTTTTTAACCAAAGAAGTTGACAAACAAACTGCAGTAGTAGTTTTGCCTACCCCGCCTTTTTGAAGTGAAATAGCAATGATATTGGCTAATTTACTCATAATCACAATCTCCTTTTAACTATTTAATACGGTGTAAAAGTTTATGGTTTAAGTAGTACACAAAGTAGTGTACTGTGTATGTCACTATTATACCACAGTTAGAAAAGAGATGGAATATGAGTTGGGTTAAAATATTTTCAATGTATATTTATCTTCTCTTTGGAGATATTAAACTTATGATAATTTTCCAAAGGAGTTGAACAATTATGGCATTGATAGGAGTCATTTGTATTATATCTGGGTCATCCTTAGTAATTGCATGTTCTGCGAGTTTAGTTCAATTAATAAAATAATCAATAAAACAATAAATAGTCATAATTATTAAGGTAATCTTATTTATCCTTATTTTGGGATAACCTATAGATTACCTTAATTTACTTTATCCTTTTTATCACAAACTCGTAATATTTACCAAACATTTTCTGCTATCTCCTTTCATACAATTCAATATATCAGTCGGCGCATTGTTTCTCCTTCTCTTCTTTGATTTTGTAATCCTTGCTACATGCGGTTTTCAGCTTGTTCACCGTTTGTATAGGTAAACGTTTTGAATAAGGTTTTAGCAAACGTATGTACACACTTTTGTTAATTATTCATAATCATTATAAAGAAGGTGAATTTATGTCAAAAAAATTAGATGCTTATGATCTTGCAATTAAACAATGGAAAAAAGGAAGAGAACGAGGTGGTGGGATTCCTGCAAAAGTCTATGATGTAATCGTGTTTCATTATGGAGAAGATTATCGACCAATAATTATCAAGAGACATCTCGTAAAGCCAAAGGATGAAGATGTAGCAGAACAAACTAAATTAGGTAGACCAAAAAGTATTAAGGAAGTAATCCAAAGAATTAAAAGTCTAGATGAACATAATAATGAAACTTGGTTTTTTGTAATCAATCTTCCAGCCGGATTGAATTTTGAAAACTTTAAAAAACTAGAACAAACATTTGCAGATTCTTTAGGTGAAACAGGTAATTGCCAAATTGAGCAACATGGTATGGCAGTTCACATGACTATTTCCAATGTAAACAGAACTAGAACATATCCTTATAATTTTGATCCAAGTCCATATCTAAAAAAAGGTATGATGATTCCTATTCCTTTTGGATATTCGATTAATGGATTTATTGTAAAAGATTTAGCGGAAATCTTAACATTACTCGTTTGTGGGATGATGGGTAGTGGTAAGTCAAATTTCAGTCATAATGCCATTTATACAATGCTACTTATAAACAGTATAAAAGGCATGGATAAAGAACCTTCTGTAATTCCTGTAATATGCGACCCAAAACTAGGTGAATTTAAATATTTTGAAAAGTATGGTGCTATGTGGGCAAAAGAACCTCAACATATTGAAAGGTTATTAAAACAAGTTAATGATGAAAATGACAGAAGATCACCAATTGTTAGTAAAACAGGAGCTAGAAATTTTCCTGAATTTTTAAAACTAGGTAACAAAATGCCAGCAATTGTAGTTATTTGTGATGAGATGGCTGAGTTTACATCTCCTGCTTATGAATCCTTTAATCGCTTACTTCATCAAGGTCGTTCACAAGGTATATTTAGTGTTGGTGCAATTCAAAGACCGAGTGCAAATAGTCTTGGTAAGATAGGTAATTTTAGTGAACTTAAAGCCATGTTTGATGGAAATCTTGTATACCGTGTAAAAGATCCAATCAATTCTAATATGGTTTTAGGAAATTCAAAAGCAGCATTTATACCTAAAAAAGCAAAAGGTAGAGCAATCTTTGATTGGGATGAAGAAATAGAAGTTCAATCTATGTATTTTCCAAGCGTAGTATCAGATCCAGATAGATATGAAGAATTACTTTCTAAATTAACTCAATATCCTATGCCCTATACTGACATTCAAGGGGAGGTTTATGATTATGAATCAAACAAATCATACAAAGGGTTATTACCGAGATTTAAGAGTATTAACACATCTAGAACGTTGCATCTGCTTGAACACAACACAAATCCATTTACTTGAATTTCAAGGTCTTTCAATTGAAAT
>Ga0209728_1001111_pt1 | contig 17754 bp, 13 predicted proteins | sample RifGroD1_FD_183997 | JGI IMG/M metagenome (GOLD analysis project Ga0209728, IMG submission 183997) | Groundwater microbial communities from Rifle, Colorado, USA - Groundwater D1 (SPAdes) (version 2) | ecosystem: Environmental > Aquatic > Deep subsurface > Groundwater | place: Rifle, Colorado... | reverse complement strand
CTAATGTTTCATAATCTTTTTCTAACATTGGAGATTCTTTATATTCTTCTAGTGCTTTATTATATTCAGCAAAAATATTAGGTACTTTTGCTTCTCCTAATTGTTCTATAAATCCTCTAATATCTTCTACTCCTGATTTGTTCAATTCTTCTGAATTATTTAATATGTCACGAATAAATAATGTTAAATTAGAAGAACCTAAATCAAAATTATCAAATTCTGAATATAATGCTGATGCTCCAGTTGACAGTGTTTCAAATGTTTTATTTGATTCATCTTGGAATTCTCTTAATTCTTTTCTTAATCTTATTATATTTTCATCTATATCATTATCTGAATATATTGCATTTTTAAAAATTCCTTTACTATCTCTTAATTTTATAAATGCATCCAATTCTTTTTTTGTCTTATTTATATTATTTTTACTATCATTTAAATTTTCAAAATCTGTATTACTAGTATCAATAAATCTATCTTTTAATTCTTTCTTTTTTGCTTCTTCTTCTTTTTTTTTAACTTCTAAATATTGTTTTATTAATTTAGTGTTGTTTTCTATGGCTTTACCTTCAGCATTATACTTAGTTACTGCTTCAGGGTACAATTCTGATAACCTTTGTGTGGCTTCTGCTAATTTTTCCTTCTCTTCTGTTGTCTTAGCTAATCCACCTGATAAATCTTCATATGTTTTTAACAATGTTTCTGTTTCTGTTATTTCAGATTTAAGAGACTTTAATTCGTCTTTTAGTTTATTAAATTCTTCTCTTGCTTTTTCAGTTTTATGAAATAAATCCCATACTATTTCACCTAGTTTGGTAAGTGCGAATGAAATAGTTGTTATAATTGCTAATGGGAAAAATAATCCAGACATAAACTTTATTGTAGATGCCATTGCTATACCTACACCTTTTATTGAAAAAGATAATCCAGTAAAAGCAATAGTAGCTAATCTACTTGAAAGAGTTGCACCATTTAATGCAGTAGAAGTACCTTTCAACATTGCTATTAATGTTGCACCATTAGCTATTACTTTTGTTCTTAAAACATTACTGAATAAAGAAAATGAAACCATTGTTATTCCTAAAGCTACTGTAGAAGCACCGAATGTTTTAATTATATAATTAATAATATTACCTAAACCTGTCAATGCAGATATTACATTTCTAATACCATCTGATGAAAAAGTATTGAGCCATACTCCCTCAAAAACATTTTTCATTCTAGTTAATTGTGCTTCTGTACCTTGTTGATAGAGATCAAACTTTTTATTTGCTATCCCTGCTTGGTTTAGGGATTCTTTATATAGGTCTACTGATTCTCCATAATTTTCCATTAGGTTAAGAAATCTTGCTTGCTGGTATGTCAAACTGTTACTTTCACAAATTATATTTTAATTTGCTACTGACTATATACTTAATTAAGTATATAGCGAGAAAGGTACTTCCAAGAGTGTCTTTACACTCGACCCTTCTTCTCATGGTTTCCCATGATGTTCAGACTATATCTTTATCCATATAAAAAGTAATATATGGATAGTCAGCGTATAGTCGTTACGGGGTATTTGTTAATTAATTATTTATTAATCTTAATTTACCATACTTATCATCATATGAATTATTGCTTAATATTATATTATAGTGATTTAAATTAGTATTAATTAATATTTCTTTTGCTTTATTAATTTCATCTATTATTATTTCATCCAATGGTAAATAATCTCTAGGTGAATTAATTAATATTTGCTTCCATCCCTCAGATTTTAAATACATATACCTTTTAATTTCAATTGTTTTAAATTGTTTTTCTGATAACTTACCTAATTTTACTTGTAAATCATGACCACCACCATTATATTCTATATATATTTTTTCATCTGGGAATGCTATATCTAACATTAATCTATCCTGTGGATAATTAATTATTCCACCTAATAAATTATGTAAATATATTTGTTGTTTTGATTTTGGTGCTGTTCCATTTTTATACATTGTATATCTGCCTTTTGCAATTACTTTATTTTTAATAGTTATATTCTTCATTACATGAGAAACGCCATATTTATTTATTATAGTATTTTTAATTTTTATTTTAATATTATCATTTTGGAACACATTATCGCAACCGTATTTCATTCTAATAGTAGATTTTTGTTTTTCCTGTATTATTGGATTCTGAAATATATTATCACAACCATATTTATCATTATTAGTTATTTTTACTCTTTCTTTATATTCGTCTGTCTGTGTATAATATTCACTACCATACCTATCTAAATTTGTTTGTTTAATTTTATCTTTTGTTTCTTGTATATGCATTGCATGTTCTACACCATATCTATCTTTTGTTGTTTTTTTCATCTTATTTCTTACTTCTTCACTACATGATGGTGCTACTCCACCATATTTATTCATATTTGTTTCTTTTACTTTTATTTTATTTTCTTCTAATTTTGCAACACTATCTACTTTGTATTTTATCATATTACTTTCTTTTATCATTTTCCCTTTGCAACTTACACAACAATCTTTTTTAATTATATTTTTTTTGTTTTGATTAATATGATTATAATATTTTCTATTTATAACTGTATATTTACCTTCCTCAAGACAATAATCACAATATAATTTAATTTCTACTTTAGAACCTTTTGGTAAATCAATAATATTTACCAAAATAGTATCATTAATATTACACTCATAATTTAATCTTCTATAATAATTTAATTGTTTATTACTATTAATTATAATACTAATTTTGTCATCAATTAACACTATTTTTCACCTCCTTTTATATTAATATTATTATTATAACTTTATCACTATATGATGTAAGTAATTTTATAAAATTTTATATTTTAATTAACAAATACTTCCCTCGGTATTTTCTTCGCCTTATTTACAATATATTATATTGCATACACGTTAAGATGTCCACCGATATAGCTAACTTTACATTATATCATTACTGATATACGGAGCACAATTTTACCCGCCAGCGTGGTCGAAATATAAGATTTTTGCCTACTATCCAATGTTTTCCATTTACTTCCAATTTCATCCATTACTTTTCCAAAATTTCTAAATTGACCTTGATTATCTATTAATTGAACACCTATAGTAGCTAATGATTTAGCAACTTGGTTTACTTGAGTGCCATCTGTTTCATCAAAACCTCTTTCTTTTAAAGATTGCATCCTAGATATCAAACCTTTGATTGAGTTGCCTATAGTATACGCCGACTCCCTGCTCTTAGCCGAGATTATGGAAACCCAGGAAGCCGCTTTGGCAAACGTAACGTCTGTAGATCCAATAGTACCACCCATACGTTGGAATGCTTCTCCAATTTCATCTGCCAAATCTATTACTTTCCCTTTAATAATTAAAGGTACTGACCATATAAAAATTATATGGCGGTTAGGTCTTTCAACCTAACTCTATGTCTTCATTATAGATATTTATATCTATTGGATTATAAACATAGTTTGGACTATATCTTTATCCTTAAATTTTAAGGATAATTGGCATGGACTATAAAGTTACCTTTATAATCACTTAGTCTCTACAGGGCATATATTAAATTTAAAATAAATATACACCCCACGATATTGTCCATCCCTGGATTTTCATCGTATAAGCCAATTTTTCACTATATTATTACTAATATAGGGGGCACTTTGAAATACCCGTTGCAGTAGCGTCCAAACTGTTACTTTCAGCATTATAGCTTACTAACCATATTAATAAAAAATATGGCGGTTAAACATTTCTGCTTAACTCTGCACCTTCATAAAAACCAGATTATTCGTGCAGATCGGAGCACATCATCTTCCTTATAGGGAGAGTGTAATAAGGAAGGTTGGCGTATGCTCTCTACGGATTCTATTTTATAATCATATAAATATATAGTCATATTATTATTTTATAGTTTAATTAACTTATTAAAAATTTATAACATTCTTCTATATTGCTATAAATATCTCTTTCCCAAACCATATAAATATCATGTCCCTTTTCTTTAAGAAAATTATATTTTATAATATCTTTTTCTTTTGTTTTTATTTGCTTTTCAGTTAAAGGTTTTTTATTTTCACCATCACCATATTTATCTGGATGACCATGCCAATAATCACCTAAACACTCAATAATGATGTTCATAGATGGAATAAAAAAATCTACAACAAATTTGTTGTAGAAAGGATGTTGTGCAATATATTCAATTTTGTTTTGTTCTAAAAAATCTTTTGTTAATATTTCTGGTTTTGTAAATTTATTTTTCTGATTAAGCAATACTTTTATTGCTATATTTCTTCTAAATTCTACCCAATCTTTATTTTTAGGCAATATTTCACTTTGCCATTTATTTTTACATTCTACCGAACAAAATTTAGTAATATCTTTTCTATGATAGGGAACGTCATACTCTTCATTGCAATACTCGCATACTTTAGTAACATTTCCATTTTTATAATTTGGATTATTTTTTCCAGTAAAATTTTGTTTTTCCCAATTTTCTTTACAAGTTTTACTACAAAAAATATTATTTACTTTTCCATCTAATAAACTATTATATCTACTTTCATGCAATCCAATTTCTTTATTGCAATAGTCACAATTATGTATAATTTTATTTTTATAAAGAGGATGTTTTTCTCCTCTAATATTTTTTGATTTCCATTCAGAATAGCACTTTTTATCACAAAAAAATATGTTCTTTATTTTCCATTTGAGATTTTCTTCTTGTTATTTCTTTATTACAATTAGAACAATTTCTAGTAATTCTACTTTTGCTATCCCAATCACTTTTACACTCTTTACTACAAAAATGTAATTTTGATCTTTTAACTTGATTAGGTAATTTATCAAAATCTTCTCCACAATTACTACACTTAGCTATCATATAATAACCTCCCAATTATTATATGACTATACGATTTATCATGATTATAAAATAGTCTTTCCTCGGAATTGCCGATCTCTCGGTGTTTCCCGATATAGCCAACTTATCACCTAATTATTACTAAATAGGGGGGCCACATTACTAACCCATATATGAGAATACATCCGCAGCGTGTTCAGCACTAACACCCATACTATTAACAGTAGCAGTTAGAATTCTAGCAGATGTATTAAAATCTAAATTTGATATTTTAGCATATTTAATTGCTGTTTCCATTCTTTTAAAGGTATCTTCTTGACTTAAACCTTGTCTTGCGAATTCCACAGCACCTTTTGCTACTTCTTGTGTAGCAATTCCCATTTGAATACTTAAAGCATGTATTTTTTCACCTAATCCTTCAATTTGTTCTTGAGTTTTCATATAAACCATAGATAATTCTGTTAATGATTTATTGTATTCATTTACAAATTGTATTCCTTCTTTGAAAAATGCAAATGATTGATAAAATACTGTACTGGCTGCCATCCAAATTGGAAACCGCTGCATGGCGATCCTAAACAATTCCATAAAAGACTTATTTGAATTATTTAATTCTGAAGCAGCAGTTCTTGCATTTGATACAATTCTTCTATATTCAACATCTAATTCTTTCATCTTTTTCTTTAAATTATCAGTTGAAGAATTTAATTTACCTACTCCTGATAAATACGCATCTAATGCACCTTTATCAATATTAGAACCATATCTAGTACGTGCGTTTTTAGATTCAAATTCTGCTATTTTTTTATACAATAATAATTTATGCTCTAAATCTTGTATTTCTGAATTATTTTTACCTTTATTAGATAAATTACTTATTCTATTATTAGCTAATTTCCTTGTTTGTGCATCTAATACTTCAATATTTTTTATATAATCTACTAAATTTTTTATTTCATCTTTAGTTATAAATCCTTTATAATTTTTACTAATATCGGCAATACTTTTAAAACTAGAAATTTTAAATGTTTTTAAAGCATCATTATTTTGTGATTGTTCTATATTTACTTTTCTTAAAGATTGACTTACAGAATCCCATTGAAACTTTAATTTTTCAATATACCCTGCTTGATTTCTAATTTCTAAAGTCAATTTACCAAATTCATCAATTGAAGATTTATTAACTACATTTCCTCCAACAGATAAAGAAGATTTCATTTTTTCTATTTCTGATTTAAACATTGCCAATTCGGAAGTCATAATATTAAAATCAAATATTTTTTGTTTTTTTGTATTGTTGCCAGAATTATTAACCATATCTTGAGTATTTTTAATAACTCTTTTTACTTCTGCTTCATATCTATTTAAAATTCTAAATGTTTCTTGAGGAATTACTTCTCCTTTTTTTATTCTTAAATCTAACAAATATAAATATTTTTGGAATGCTTCAACTTTCCTTTTTGCTTCATCTACTTCTTTTGTCCCTATTGGCATTAATTTAATTTGTTCAACCATTTTATCAGAACTTATAACTTTAGGATTTAATTTATTTAATTGAGATTGATAAGAATTTTCTACTTTTGATAATAATTGTGCATTCTGTTTTATTTGATTGAATTGATTTTGTAAATCAGTTAATATCTTTTTATCTAATACTTCAACATTTTTTAAAGAATCTTCAAATGATTTCATAGCAGACTTATCTATAAAACTTCCATATTTACCTTTATTTAAACTATCTGTTAATCCTTTATATTTTGCTTGAAGTACTTCTATCGTTCCAACATTATCTTTTTGTTCTCTATTGATTCTTATCAACATCTTACTTACAGAATCCCATTGATATTTATATTTTTCAACATATCCTGTAGCAGAAGTAACTTCCATTGTTACTTTCCCTAATTCATCTTTAATTGTACTTACTCTTCGTCCAGTTGCTTCAATATTTCTTTCAGCATTAATAATTGCCATATTGAATCTTGATAATTCTTTAGTTTTATTATCAAAATCAAAATTAGGTGTTTTTATATTTTGCATGGAAGATGATATTTTATTTAGCTGTGATACTAACTGTGAAAGTCCTGTGCCACCTATTTTTATACTAAGTGTACCAACTTTTTTCTGTAAATTTGTTATCAATGTTTCTATTTCTGTGACTAGATTAGTTTTTGATGTTTTATCTAAAATTGTTTTAATTAAAATTGACAAATCTTGTGACATTTAATTTTCACCTCTTCTTTAAATGATAAAAGAGGTGAATAAAATCTCACCTCTTAACTATTAATGTTTTTTATTTATACAATTTTCTTATCATTAATATTTACAAATGAAAAAATCTCATCCATACTTTTATTTATCAAATCTTTAGGGAATATAAAAACACATTGTTCTATTAATCCTGCTTTATATAAATCTTTAATTTTTTTCTTTGCTTTACGTTTATAATCATTTACAAATTTTGTACTACTATTTCTCCAAATTCCAAAATATTCAACATAAAATATTTTATTATCTATAAATAAAATCCAATCACACCTTCTATTATCATTTTCTTTATTTAATATATCAATATAATAATATTCTTTATGATGTTTTATAAAATTATCTATAAAATAATTAGAAATATCTTTTTCAGGTATAGATTTGCATTTTCTTCCTAATTTATCATAACATATAGTACCTGATTTAAAAACTTTGTCATATTTTATATTTAACTTTTTACATATTTGTTCTATAGAACCTATTCTATCTTTATAACAAGGATAAGATGCTATTGTTTTATCTGCATCAATTTCATATGTTGTTGGTACTTTACCCAATTCTAAATATAAGAAATAAAAATCATTTAACAATTCAATATCATTTTTTAACGTAAATTCATGACCTGATAATTCCCAACCTAATGACTTAATTAATTGATTATAAGTCATGTTGAAAGTATCCATATATTGACTTAAAGATGAAACATTATTTTTTGGTTTTAATTCTATTGAAAGAAGTGTTCTGCCTAATTTATTTTTTAATTGTTCTAACTCAAATAATAATTGTTCTTTAGTTTTATGATATTGATTCGCTTCTTTTAAATATTTCATACAAATATCATTATATTTTAATTTTATTTGATTTTCTAATACACGTCTACTAAATAAAAAATGTATTTTAGCATATTTATCATATTCTTCTACTTTTGGACATCTCCCTAGTTCATTATATAAATTAACTAATCCTTCAATACTTAATTTAACTCTTTTTTTACTTGATATAGTTAAATTTTTATGTATTAATCCACTTTCATATAAAGCATTTTTAAAACTTCCAAATTTATCTGTAAACCAATCTTTATTTGCTACAGTATTATTATTTATATCAATTGTAGTAGGTATTTTATTTAAAGTTTTACTTAAATCTTGTAAAAATTTAATTCCATCTTCTTTTGTTTTAAGATTATGTATTTTTCTATTTATATCTAATCCACATTCTAAAAGTAAATCATTATATGTATCCCAATATTTATAAATAGAAGTTATAGAATATTTTATTTCATAATTAAAAGGACTTCTATTATGTATTTGATAAAATTCTTTAACATTATTCATTATATCTTCTTTTGTATAATTTGTATTTATATTAACTTCTAATCCTGCTTCTACTAATGCTTTATTCCAACTTCCAAAATATTCAGTATAAATTTTAGGACTAGGAAAATTATTATCTTTTTCAAATTCAACAAATAATGGAGTTTTATTATATGTATTATAATATCTTTTTAATTCACTTAATAAAAACTCTTTAGAGAATGTTCTACTACCGTATTCTGCTTCTTTGCTTCTATATAACCCCATACTATTAGCTTTAACAGCAATAGCACTCCATTTTCTTTTTATCATTAATTTATCTATTATTTCTTCTTTATTACCATTTTCATATAAATCTAATAATACTTGCTCGTCACATTTATACCAATCTTTATCACCTAGAATATCTAAATAATTTAAAAAATTATTCCATGTTTCCCAATTAGTTTTATATGCTTCAACACTGGGATATCCATTTTTATTATTCATTTCTTTGCCTAATGGATACCTTTTATTTTCTTTATAAAATCTCCAAAATTCTTCAATTAAAAATTCTTTACTATATTTATTACCCATAATAAAACCTCCTGTAGTTTTTAATTTTATTTATTTACTTTTTATTTTATACTTTTAATTAGTTTTTCAATAATTATATTAATAATTTATATTACTTAATATTTAATCCTGATTTAAAAATAAACAGGAAGAGAGATTCAGGAATATCTCTCTTATCAGTTGATTGGCCTAATCAACCTATCCCTATTAATACAAAATAAATACAAAATAAAAAAGAATCTACGTTTTTATAGATTCTTTAAAATATTACAAATCAAAAAATCAATTATATTTAATTGTTAATTGTTAATTAGTTAAAAACAAAATAGAATAGAAATAGGGTAGAAGGTATAAAGAGTACAAAGAAATAAATTAAATATATTTCTACCCATTTCTTCTATTAATGTTATTATACAATACATGAAATATAATGTCAAGATATAAAATGAAAATAATTATATTTATAATGTGTTTATATTTATGAATTTATTAATGTTAAGTTTCATAAATATTCAACTATATCCAATTATATCTAACTATTATATTTACAATCTATAAAAATTTATTAAAAATAACTTAAAATCCATCAAATAATAACCAAATCCATCAAAAAATCACAAATCTCCAAATTTACGATTTTACAAACCCTTATAAATAGTACGTTTACAGCACCTCAAAAATTGAAAAATCATAACCAAATGAGGATTTGGTTATGATATTAAGCATACCTTAAATTCATTTCTTTAAACTTATCTGGCATAAGTCTATCTCCTCTTATCCAAGACCTTAAAGTACAACTTTTAATATTATGGAAATCTGCACAATCTTTAGCACAATCATAAATTATTCCATCACAAAATACTTTTTTAGCTTTTATATTATTACCACCTTTTGACAAACATAATTCCTTACGTTTTTCTGAAATTATATTTTTAGTTTCATCTGTATGTTTAATACCATAGAATGGATTACCTTCACCAGAAAATTGTTTTGATAAACTATCTTTATGTTCTTGTGTAATTATTTTACCTTTATGATATGAACCAATTAATTCTTTAACTTCATCAGATAAAATATGTCCTATTGTACCTTCACCACCAAAAGTTAAATTATATCCATTATTTTTACAATATGTATTTAATTTATCTATATAATATACTTCTAATTCATTTAATTTTTCACTATTACAAATTTCTACTATATCAAATTTAAAGTTATTCTCTCCATATTTATTCCAAGAATTTTGTAAATACTTATTATGATGACGATTATTATTTAGTTTCCATATGTGATTTTTCCATCTTGAATACATATCTTGTGCTTGACCAATATACTTCTTATGATTAATTATATTCTCAATACAATATATACCAGTTATTATTTCATTCATTATTTATCAACTCCTTAAATATTATTATCTTGTTTAAATAATAAGAGAAGAGTGGGAATCATTGCACCAACTCTTCTCAGTTAATTTGCTAGACTTAACCTATCTTAAATTATATTTCATATTTATCTTTTGCTTCTTGCATTTTCTTTTTATCTTGACGTAAATAATGTTTTTTGGTAACATCTACAATTAATACCCTCGGTTTCCCGATATTTATTAGGGGAGTAGACTATACATTCAATCTATAATTAAATAGATTGCTCTTTGGTAGTCGTTGAGGGGATAGCTTTTTAAACTATCAACCCTGCTGATTGCCCAATTCTTTGAATTATTACACTTTGGTATCAAAGACTCTAAGGGTGTTCCAGCATATTCAGAGTTTAAAGTGAGCCAGTATGTTAACCCACTGTGATTCAATAATTCACTTATTTGCTCAATCGGCATTCCTGATAATTTTAACAACTGGCTTTGTGAATGGCGAAAGTCATGGCTGTGCAAAAATGGAACACCTATCAATTCACCAACTCTTTTTGTCCATTGTTGACAAGTTCCTTTTACTGCCTTATTATATTTTTTATTATAACGAGTAATAAATACCCAACCTTCATCATCAATATTATTTTCTTCTCTATATTTCTTTAATTTAAGCAATAATTCTTTTACTTCATGAGAAAAATAAAGTGTTACTATTTTTGCTTCTTTTTCTAAAACATCATTAACTGTTCTTTGTTCAAAATCAATTTGCTCCCATTTAGTATTAGAAACTGCATTAACTCTTCCCATAGTAGATAAAGAGAAAAGAGCATAGACTTCTAATTGCAAATCACCATTATCTTTCAATTTTTGTTTCATTAAATCTACTTGTTCTTTTGTTAAAAAAGTTTGAATAAGTACATCAGTATCTTTCTTAGGTCTTTCTAAAAATTCTAATGGATTTTCCTTTATAATTTTCTTACGTCTTAAAAACTTATAAAAAGCAGAGATAGAGGATATTCTACGTTTTATTCTTCTAGAATTGTTACCATTAATTTTACAAAAATAAATAAATTCAACAATATCATCTTCTTCTAATTCAGTGATACATTGATTATCTTGATTATCATAGATGAAAATAAACCAGTGAGAAATATCGTTTTCATACCCTGATATGGTTTTTTCACTTAATTCACGAATAGTCATATCAATTTTATACTTATCATATAATTTCTTAGTCTCTTTATTAACATTTTTAAGTTTTTCAGGATCATAGAATTTAATTTTCTTACTCATAACTGCCATTTACAAAGCACATCCTTATTTATTATTTTTTATATTTTTAATCTTATCTAAAATATGTTCTTCAAACTTTTTATTAACTAGTTTAAAATCTTCAGGATACAAATAAATCATAGGAATATTATTTTCTTTGCATAATTTAATTTTCATTTCTTTAGTTTCATCATATTTTCTATTAGTATAAGTAGAACCAGACATACCAAATACTTCTATGTAAAATATATCATTATCATAATTAATCTTATAGTCAATTGAATGGTTTTTACTATAATTAGGTATAATATTTTTATATAAATAATCCCTATCATATTTTACATTATATTTTCTTAATACTATACTTAATCTATACTCAAAACCTGATTTACAAATCTCATCATCTAACATAATAATTGAAGTTATATAAGGTAAATCTGCTTTTTCCATAGCATTTTTAAATAGACCAAAACGATTTTTATATGTACAACTTGTCGGATAACCTTTTAAAGTATTTAACAATACAGTATTTACATACCCATATTCATCATATATTTCTTTTAAAAAATTTAACATTTCTTCATTTGTATAATTATAATATTCATTTGATTGCCTAATGTATATATCTTTATTTTTTAATATATTTGTAATAACCTTTTGTCCTACTTTATATTTTTCTGCTAATTTGGATGCAGATATACCTTTGTCATATAAATTAATTATATCATTAATCTCATTTTCTAATGTTTCTGAAATATTATGATAATAATTTGTATTGTCTTTATATGAACAATCATATTCATATAATATTTCTCTAATATAATCTCTACTACAATCAAACATACTTGCCAATTCTTCTTGAATATGACCATTTTTATATAAATCTACTATTTCTTCTTTTATATCACTTTTAAATTTTTTCTTTTCCTTATCCCAATTAGGATTATCTTTCCCAGATAATTTGAATTCTTTCAATACATTTCTTATTGATTCTATTGAAAGATTATATTGATTACCTAATTCTTTTTGAAATATACCATTAAGATATTTATCTTTTATTTCTTCTTTTTCATTAGATGTTATATCATTATATTTACGGTATTTATTTTTATTATTTCTATATACTTTAAATTCTATTTTAATATCAGAAGGTATTAAATTATTTATGGTCTTTTGATTACAATTATATTCTTTTGTTAAATCAACGATAGAAACACCTTTTTTATATTTATCAATAATATCATTAATTTGTAATTCATTAAAATCTTTGTAGTGATAATGTTTTGCATCTTTATATGTAATATTATTTTGTTTTAAGAATTTACTAATTGCTCCTTCATTACAATTATACTTTTTTCCAATTTCTTCAGCACTAGTACCATTTAAATAACTGTTGATAATAAGTTTCTTATCTTCTTCAGGTAAATCTTTAATAAATATATTATTAGGATTATCTTTTGCATTTACATTGTTCCTTCTTAGCAATCTTCTTATTGTTATTTCAGAACATAAATATTCTTTTGAAATTTTTTCACCAGATAATCCAGACTTATATTTATTAATAATATCTGTTTTATCTTCTTCTGAGAAAACAATTTTCTTTTTGCTTAATTTCTCACCCATCAAAACATCTCCTTTAATATTTTATTTCCTTATTCATCTCATCCTTATAAAAAGAGTGATAAAACAGCCAATAGTTAAGGATTACTACTTTCGGATGCGCTGTCCTAGACTGTTTTTATATCATCACACAAAAATACCCACCACAAATAAATGTGATAGGTATTGTTCTGTAATAAACTATGTAATAAATTAAATCAAAAAAGAGCAGACATAAAAATCTGCTCTTTTAAATATTTCTATTCAATTGTAAATTAAAATCCCATCATTACCAACATGCCAATCACCAATCAATATTTAGTTAAACTATTATTTATTTAATGGTTATACAATTATATTAACCCAATAAACTAAATATTTTTATTAATATGAAATAGAATCTCTTAGTCTATACTAAGTATGTATTAATTATTCCATATCCCTATTCTTCCTCAACCTTTTCATCCACACCTTTATCCTTCTCAAAAATACCATTTGTCCTATCTTCAAAAATCTTACCTACCTTGAATTTTGCAGTAAATGAATCTTCACTCTTATATTCTTGTCCTTTATTCTTACCAAAATTCATTTTACCTGTTCTGCCTTTAACTAATTTTCTAGAAAATGTACCAAAACCTACTATCTTTACAGGATTGTCGTTTGCTACTGCATCCATAATTACATCGAATAAATCATCAATGTAAACTTCTGCACTTTTCTTAGTAATCTTACTCTTCTCCGAAAATTTTGTAATCATTTCTTTTCTGTCCATAAAAATCATTTCTCCTTTTAATATATAATTTATTTTTATTTCCTCAGTTCTTATTTCTGAGGTTAACGTAAGTATACAATTATTTTTACAATGTGTCAATAGGAAATTGAAAATATTTTTGAGATTATTTTATAAATTATTAAGGTAGGGAAGAAGTAAATCAAAATATTATTAAATCACTTTACCACATCTTTTCCCATACGTTTCTGCATTGCCCATTTCATCACATCTATAAAACCTTTTGTTTCTTTCATATTTTTCACAGCATCCCCAATGAAATCCCTTGGTGCATTCCACCATTCGGTTTTATCACCATATCCACGTACTATTGCAGTGGTTAAATCCATATCTAAAGATTCTGGTTTCTTAGGTAAAGCAGTATCCATTACTAAAAGTCTACCATTAGAAACACTATGTTCCATTTCTTGTGGATCTCCTAAACTACCTGTTCCGTATGCACTCTTCATTCCACCATATTCATTACCTGCACGTCTGTCATAATATTCAGGAATACCTGCACCGTAGACAGTATCAGAAACACTACTCATAATTTCTTCTTTAACATAAGTTGCCATTTCTTTATTTAAACTATCATTAACATTTTTTTGTATTTTATTTATGATTAAATTTAACTGTTGTTGGAGGGAAGGCATATATTAAATCACCTCCTTTAATAATAATTTTATTATTGCATTATAATGATAAATATGTTATAATTATATTAACAATCTAAAATAAAAACACGTTGATATCAGAGACAATGGATATTTATATGTACTGTGCGTAGCACGAACTTTATTTTGGTACCCTAGTAGTTAGTCTTAGGTATTATCTATTAAGTATATAAGTAATAGTATAGATAGTATAAGTAATAACTATATTATTTTCTTATTCTTATATAACTTATTAACTTCTCTATATTGATAATCAGGTAATATATTCTTTATTTCTTTCTTATTAAATAAACTTACAATACAATTATTATATTCATCATTTAAATTAATTATATCATTTTTAATTATGTATTCTTGATTACTTTTATTATTTGTACTAATCGTACTATTATTTATTATGTATTTATTAGGTAAACTCATATATTTACCACAGTGTTGATTTTTCCTAGTTATAATTATTTCATTTTCATTTGCTAATTCTACTATATATTTAGATATTGAATCATTTGATATATTAACACTTTCTGCAATTTGTTTGTATGTCATATAAAATTCACCATTATTAATCGCATATCTTTTAGCATGAATTATCAAAGCATAGAATAATAACTTCTTAGGTTTTTCTTTATGTTTAATAATCTCCATCATTTCATCTCTATTAATGGAAATATCTCTAACTTCACCTTTTATTCCTCTATTGTTTTCATAAACAAATTTAATAATATTTTTAATATCTCTTAGATACTCTCTTTCTGGTGTTTTATAATAATCTCTACTTTGCTTAGACATCCATTTAATCAATAGTTTCTCATTATCTTCTTTGTCATATCCTAAATGATTATAATATCTAGCAATTTTCATTAATGAATGATGCCTAGATCCTAATATAGTTAAACCATTTTCAATGAGATTTTCTATGTATTCAATAGTATATTCTGCATCAATATATAAATTTTGAGAATTTGCAGGTTTTGATTTATTTTTAATCTCATCATTAAAATAATCAATATTTTGTCTTTCTCTTCTTGATTGTTTTGCTTTATCAAATACTACATCAAGAAATTCTCTTGGTAATTGATTAATTTTATACAAATATTCTATTGATTTTATAGGTTCTAAATTATTATCAATATCACAAAAATAACATTTCTTTTTAGTAACTTGATGGATACTTAATTCTAGTTTTAAGCCATAATTATTCTTTGGACGTAATTCAATTTTTCTTTTTAAATCATCTAATGAATATTTCCAATCCATTTCTAATACTTTTAATACTTCATAATCAATAGAATAATATAATTCTTCAATTATTAAATCATATAAAAATTCTATTTGCTTATAACTTACAACGTTATCAAAAAATACTAATACATGATAACCTTTCTTTCCAGAAAAACTTGCATTGATATATTTATCATCTATTCCATATTGTTTAAGTATATTAATAATCTTATATGTTACCCATTTTGCTTGATTTAAATCTTCTCCAAAATCTACATCTATACATATAAATTTTGTGTGAGTATGACAAAAAACACCTACAGTTTGTTTTGATTGTAGGTGTTTAATTAAAATGTTCTTATTGTCTTTTAAATTTCCCCATTTATATATCCATTCATAATCTCCATTTGGTTTTTGTATTATAAAAGGATAGTATGTAGTTACATATAAATCATACATCTTATCTGCTAATTTTTCGTAATCAATTTTAGTTACCATTTTGTTACCTCCATATCTATAGCACGATAGTTTGTTTCTTATATTGCTTTATCATTGCTCTTAATACGGGGGTGTCTTTAAATAAAAATACTTTAAATCTTAAATCTTCTTTATTGTCATCAATCTTTAATAATTCAAATCCTTTACTAATTAACCATGTTGCTAATTTCTGAGTTCTTATTACATACATATTAGTTACCTCCTAAATTTATATTTATATTTGTTACTATTATACCTTTAATTTATAAAATAGTCAACACAATTATATTTACAATTTGTAAAATATTTTATTTATATTAAATTTGATTTATAAATAGGGTAGGGAAGAGGAAGTATAGAATTAACTTCCTCTTAAATGAACATAAAATTAATATAATGTTAATTTATTATATTATTAATCTGTTATTTCAATTTTAACTTCATTAGTTTTCTCATTTATATCTACATTTTCACTTTCACTTTCATCTACTTTATCCACTAACTCACCATCCACATCTAACAAACCATCACCCATTATCTCATTCTTCTTAATTTCTTCATTCAACACTCTCATAAATTCTTCTTGCTGTTTGAGTGAATCCATCTTTTCCTGCATAATATCAAAAATAGCTTCATTAAAATTTTTAATTTCTTCAGCACAATGCTCTTCCATTTTATTAATAATCTCTTTTAGTATTTTTTGGTCAATTAGTAAATTCATCATTTGTATCTCTTCTTCAATTGATTTAATCTCAATATTTTTCAATGATGTAAAGTTTGTAATGAGAAGTAACATTGTGTACTTTTCTAAGTCTAAATTAGCAAGTGATTCATTATCTTTAACTATTTTATTAATCTCTATTATTTTTTGAAATACTTTTTCTATGATAGAAGGACGAAATTTCAAATCTAAAAGTAGAGTGTGATCGTTAGATAAAGTTATTTGGACTGTTTTGTTATAAGTTTTTGAATCTAGGTCTTTTAGGGTAGATAAATTTAATTCTTTATTTTTTGCCATAAGGGTATAACCTCCGTTTTTATTTTTGTTTTTGTTTTTATTTTATTAAAATATTATATGCAAAATTATATTAACAATTTGTTATTACTTTTTTAATTTAAACTTACTACATATTAAATTTTTTACATCATCAATTATCCTTCCTTCTAAACTTTTTACTAAAATACTACATCTGCCATCTTTATATCTATTGCATGTGATGCATTTACTAGTAAATATTTGTAAATGTTCGTTAGTAGGGAAGATACCTACAAAATCGACAGGACGTATTTCAATTTCTATTCTTGAATTTTTAGAATCATAGAATATACCTTGTGTCCTTTCACATGATTGTGTGTCATCAATCCAGCAAA
>Ga0209728_1001102_pt1 | contig 17852 bp, 45 predicted proteins | sample RifGroD1_FD_183997 | JGI IMG/M metagenome (GOLD analysis project Ga0209728, IMG submission 183997) | Groundwater microbial communities from Rifle, Colorado, USA - Groundwater D1 (SPAdes) (version 2) | ecosystem: Environmental > Aquatic > Deep subsurface > Groundwater | place: Rifle, Colorado... | reverse complement strand
ATTTACTACCATGTGATTTCTTATATTATTCAGATACATATATGAATAAACTTTTGCCTGAAAATAGTATATCTACTCCATACATAAACTAATACTAAAAAATAATTTTATATAACTCCTTGATTTTATACCCAAGGAGTTATATACTTAACCTATAAATAAAATTATCTTATTACATTAAATTATGACATGGATACCTGCACGATAATTATTAGAGGAGGAAATTAAATTGTGTAAAGCTAAGAATTATTCAGAACAATTACTGGGAATATATAGTGATATTAAACATGATTTTGAGACACTAACCAATGAACTAAGTCAAGCAGATTTATATGAACAAGATGTACTACATATGATTGAAAATGGCAAATTTAATGCTTCAGATGGTTATAAATTTGCTAAAATGATTTATGACAATAGAATCAAAAGACGAGAAATAAAGAATGAATTAGAACCATTACAACAACTTAAAACTAGTTTTATTGATAAAAACATTCAGGCGTTAAACACATCACATCAAGCAGTAATTAGAAAAGATAATATCTTGACTAATTTGACTGACAATAAAGTATATTATCCAAGAGTCATTGGTAAAGCAGAAAAGGTTATTATGCCAATTCCTCTACCAGTTCAGAAACAAACTCCATTAGATGACTACAGATTGATTCATAAAAGCACAGGAGTAGAACTTGAAATCAAAAAGTAGGTGATAATTTGTATTTGGTTAAATATAAAACTAAAAAAGATGGTCAGCAAATTCTTAACAAGAAAAATATTATAAATTTTGATAAGGTTAAATTGGCATAACTTCAAACGAAATGAGAACTTTAATTCAATTAAAAGGAGGATGATAAATTAATGTACCAACTATACTTTATCCCAAAACGAGTAATCCAAGAATACCAAAAACATATTCATGGAGGCAAATTACTAACTACTCCAATCATAAAACGTAAAATTAGTGCTATGATTCATGCAACAAAATATTGCAGAGTTAATCTAGGAAACAATAAATATCAACATCGTTTTGGTCACTGTAAAATGATTGTAGAAGAAAATAATTTAACTGTATCAAAAGTTGAATATACTATCATTGGTAGAGTTCATGGAAGTGATGGAAAGTTTTACGATATGATATGTAAAAAATATTATGGATTAAATGATAAGCATACTGAATTTGCTGAGACTTGTAGGAGTAGAATTATTGAAGGAGTGTGTTGATCATGGTTTTAGTGTTTGAAAAAACAGAGGATTGCTCAATTTTATGCGAAGATGATATTGACAGAATCTTTATTATTGCATGTAGTAATCAATCAGTGGCAGAGAAATGGATATCAGAACATTTACCAACTATGGTTGACAGAGTTATTTATGCTAGTTATATGATTCATGAATAAATTAAAATTGAAAGAAATAAACAAAAATGCGTATTGATTATGAAAGAAAACTGACAAAACAAGAGTTAACAAACTTAACAACCAAACTAAGCCAACATTTTACTCCTGCGTCAGCACTACAAATCTTTGAATATATTATGGAAAATGGTTCATTTGTTTGGCAAAAGGGTGGATTCACAAATAAACTAGGATTGCTTTATAAAACTCATGAAGAAATGATATTACATAAAGTAACATCTAAAAAACCAAAAGAATTAGAAATATTTAAAGAAATGGTAGAGTCTGAGCAAGGAACGGATAAGCACTATTTCTTGTTTATAAACTACCATAAAACTCCTCAAATGTGGAGGTTAGAAGACATGAAATTAATATGGGGCGTAGGAGTACATCATGATTACGGAAATATGCAAGGTGAATATTTTGCTAGATGGAGAAAGATTTTAGAAGACAAGAAATTGGAAAAAGTTAATGAGATTTACAGTAAATATGCTGATGTGGGAGGAAAATAATTATGAAAAAGTTATTAATTTTATCAATTATTGCAATTGTCGCATTAACTGGATGTGGCACAAGTAAAGGTGATGATGCATTAGGAAATAAATTTACGATTAAAAGTATTACCAAAGGAGATGGTTTAAATGCAGATGTTTATGTTTTAGTTGATAAAAAGTCTGGCGTAAATTATTATTGGATTAATGCAGGTTATGGGAAATCTCTATGTCCTATCTATGATAAAGAAGGTAAAGTTATTATTGATAAGGTTGAACAAGAATAAATTCCTATGTAATGTTGATTTTTAATAAGAAAGAAGAATATTAATAAATTGATCACTAAAGAAGAATTTTTAAAGAATTGGGATGCTAAAATTACTGAAGAAGGCATCATGCTTCCAAAAGATACATGTTTTGTATTCCTTGCTTCAGAATATTGCAATAATCTTAAATTAGATATTGATAATAAAGAAAGAGAGTCAATTCAGAATTTCGGTTATTGGTTAGAAGCAATGTTTGAAGTTTGTGATGGAGCAAAAGGAAGATCAAATTATAATTGTCAAAAATAAAACAGCAAATTTATTTGATTAATAAGAAAGTAGGGATATAATTAATGGAAATTGGTAAAGACGAAATCAATAAAGTCTTAACTAAATATAATCAATTAAAAAGAATAGATGTTCATATTGATCTTTATGATAGTGATAAAATCAAAAGACAAAAAGATATAATGTTTGGTAAACTAGTTGGTTATGAATAATGTCTCAAACAATTAGGTATTTTAGAATGAACATAATCTTTCTAGACATTGATGGAGTATTAAATACTCATAATCACTTAGTAAAACAAGTGGAGCAAGATGGTATTAATTCCTATCAAGCACAATTCAATTTTTGTCCAGAATCACTTACAAACTTAAAACAAATTGTAGAAGAAACAAATGCAAAAATAGTTGTATCCTCAACATGGAGAATATCTTATAGATGTGCTTATGACGATCCTTATAGGAAGTTTTGGAAGGCAATAATGAAAAACCTTACATCAATCGGGATGCATAAAAGAGTTATAGGTATAACTCCATCACTAAAGGACACAAGAATTAGAGGCGAAGAAATTAAAGCATGGATGAAAGATCATTCTGTAGATAATTTTGTAATTATTGATGATGATTCTGATATGGGTAATTTAATTGACCACTTGGCACAGTGTAGTTGGTGTGATGGAATTACTAAAAAAGTAAGGGATAAGGCAATAAAAATATTAAAAGGAGAATGCTAAATGATATATCAATTAAAAGCATATTATGGTGCATCAATAAATGGAAAAGCTATATATTCTGCCGAACTATTCTGTCATTAGGTAAAATCCCTTTCTCAATCAAACTGGTTTCTATTTAACTTTTGCTTCTATCTTTTCATCGACTTTTGATTCAATTTTATTAGCGTTGTGCAATGGAACTTGTAAACCAGAATTTACAAATGGTGTAGAATAGTTTTAGCATAATCAACTCCTACTCTTATATTTAACTTAGATAAAGAAAGAAGGGATTATTTATGTCTCATACTGAATTTATCATACAAAAGATTTGTTGTAATTTTTGCAATAAGGTTTATTACGAAATGCCTGATAATGGATATATAAAATGTCCACACTGTAATATGGATGTAAATTCCAAAGATAAGATGGTACAAAAATTACAAGTGCCTATAGAAATAGATTTGAATGGCAATATCACAGGAGATGTATCTGTGTTCGAAATTATTAAACAAGAACAGCCAATAAATAAAGGAGAGATGAAAATAACATTGATAGATAAAGAAACTTTCAAAAGCGTTGTTATAAATAACGTAACAACAATTGGAATTGTGGAAAATTCAAAAACGAATGATTTATATTGGGGAAGAAGATATGAGAATGGAAGCTATGGTTTGGGAAGTCCATTTTCTCCAAGAAAATATAAAATTATAATTGAATAGAGAGGAATGAGTAATATGACAGATGAAGATAAATTAAATCTCATGCAAAAATACAGAAACAATCCAGTAGCATTTATCGAGGACACATGCCCAAATATTAAACTTTATCCATATCAAAAGACATTCCTAAATACAATTATGTCAAAACAAAATGATTTTTATTATATAAATCCTTATACAGCACATAAAAGATGGTTGGCTAATTTTAGATTAGAATTGATGAAATTAATGGGAATGGATTTTACAGTATTGAGTCCTAGTGGTAGAGATGATTATGAAAAAGGTGTGTTAGTTAAGGAAGTAAAGAGTGAGAAAGGAGACAAATAAGTGAAAGATATAGAATTAACTCAAAATGAAGTATATTTTCTAGCATATCAAATGATGAAATTATGGCAAACTAATAACAACAAACATGCTAAAACTATTTATGACAAAGCAAAGATACTCGTAGACGAAGTAGTTGGTGAATTAGGTGTTGAAAAACAATTTTCAAGAGAATATGAGTCGGAATGGATAAGGAGTAAATAATATGAAACCAACAAGTCAAGACTATAAAGAGGCATTAGCAAAACTTTTATCAGATGCAACCAATGTTTTAGATAATATTTATGATTCTATGAGAGAAGAATTAGAAAATGAAACTCTAGGAGAGAAATCAAAAAGAGAAGAAATAAAACAAGAAACTGATGATTTGTATAATCTTCTTAGTTTTGAAATATGCACTAGGATAATTAAGAATAAGTTGCCTTGGAGAGTTAAATTATTTAATAGGATAGAATGTCATGGATTCGGACTAAAGAGTTCAGAAAAAATTATGATATATTTTACCTTAAATAATGATTTCCGCCATGGATTTGAGTGTTTGCTTACGACAGAAGAAATTAGGAGATTTATGAAGTAATGTCTGATTTCCCAGAAAAGCATTGCATTGTTTCGTTTTGTCAAGAAGATAAAAAATAAGAAAAGAGATGTAATTATGAATAAAAATGATTTAAACTTTATCGGTTTTAGGTCAGAACTAATTGAACTATTAAATAAATATAGATATGAGCTTTCAGGCACAGGGTTTGATGATGGATCTATGAGAGTAGAGGATATAAGAGGTAAAAAAGTTTATCTCCTACGAGACTCTTATTCAGATTATGAAGCATTAGATGATGATTGGAATACATTACCTACTGATTATATGATTAATATGTTTCAAGAAGAGCATACGATTCCATTTCATAATGGTAAAATTGGAGTGTTTACAAATAATAGAGATAAAGCATCTGCATTTTTTGAAAATTTATATAATCAAAACAAAGAAAATGTTGAGAGATTTAGACAAAGTAAAGACCAAATAGATTTATCGCTTAAAGATGAAACTTATTACACTTGGATTAAACCACTTGATTCGTCGCGAGGACATAAGTGTAGTAAAGCGTTTATAGATAAAAATATAACGTTAAATGAGTTAAATTGTATTATTGTACCAATATGCGCGTATTGTACAAGGGGAAATATTACAGTTATTTAAGGAATTAGATTATAATTTTAATTGACAAACTAATAAATAAATTATATTTGACTTATGTATTATAAAGTAGTATACTTAGAAGTGAGAGGATGTGTAAAACATGTTAGATAAATGTTTCAATTGTGGTGAAGAAATTGATGATGAGCTTGATACATATGCCGTTTTAGTTGGAATGAGTGGTAGAATTAATTTTTGTGAATCATGTGGAAAAACTTATAATATTCCAAATTGGCATAATAATGTTAAAATAAATAAATAAATGAATAATTGGAGGTAATACATAAATGAGATTCTTGCAAAGAGACATACGCAATCCTAAAGATATTGATATATTATGGTTTTCATTAGGTAAATTTAATTTCAGGTGGTTTACTGATACAGGCGAGTGGTTTATTTACATTGAATTAGAATGTAAAAATAGAATAAAAGGATATAGATTTAGTAGTGCAGGTAATATGAAACTTAATTACTTGAAGTAGTTTGTTTAACTTAAATTATTGTAAAGGAGAGATATTTAATATGTGGATTAGAAGTCAAGATAAAGAAACTCTTATGGATTCAAATGGATTTACATTATATGAAGGAATTGAACAAATAAAATTACAATGCAGGAGAATAGTAAATGATAATCTCAATACTGCAATTATGGGAAAGAATAGTGGTACTTGGTATTATTTAGGAACATATCACACAAAGGAAAGAGCATTAGAGGTTTTAAATGATATCCAAAAAGAAATAGAAAATATTTTCCCTGCAAGTAAGCGTCAATATAGTGTTGTTTTTGAAATGCCAGAATTTGAGGAGAATGAAATAATATGATCAAAGTAATTGAAACAAATCTATCAATCTGCAAAGATGGTTGCGACACAATCAAAGACCATCAATCCAGAGTAATTGAAGTTGAATCTTGGGAAGAATACATACAAGAAATTAAAGATAGCAAAGTGTCAACTAGGAATTCTATTATTGGGAGTTTGCATGGAACCACAATTCCTAGTGAATCTAAGGTTTATGTTTTGAATTATGATGATAAACATTTGGATTATGAAATTATTAATCGGTTTGGGATTATGAGTAAGAAGTTAGCTTTTAGAGTTTAATTTAAAAATAAAACAATAAAGGAGTCTAAACAATATGACAACAACAAAAATGAAACCATATTGGATTACATCTCCCTGTACAGATTTTTATGATTGTGATCAAGATGACTTATCAACATTGAAATACATAGAATACGATGAAAAATCTAGATTAAAGGAATTGGATTCACTTATCTTGAATTGGCCTGATAGAGATTTAATACCATTGTCAAAACATAAAATGAGGATTATTAAGGGATTAAAGAAGGAGAGATTACATAAATGAAAATTGAATTAACCAATGAACAAATACAAGCAATTAAAAATGAATCAAAATTAATTGTAAACAATGAAGAATGGGAACATGTAGAGCAAGTTGGTGAAGAGGAAGAAAATGAGCATGGAAGATATTATTCTCATGTTTATATGAGAATGTCTGATAGGAAATGTTTTAGAGTGAATTTATTCTATATCAGATATGGATATAAAGATTACGGGTTTGAAAGTGATTCGCAGGACTGTAATGCTTATGAAGTAGAGAAGAAAGAAATCGTTAAATATGAATGGGTAGGAGTTAGGGATTAATATACATCATTAATGTTGATTTGATGTATATATGAAAGGATGTGATTAGAATAAATAATGATGATGGTTATTTTGTAGAAGTTGATATTGATAAAATCATTGAGGGACAATGCAAAGAGCCTAAATTCAAAAGAGGATATGAAAAAGTCAAAGAAAGACATGGCAAGACAAATTCAAAAAAGAAAAGATATAATTCAATGGATAGAGCAAGGAAAATGAAGAAGTAGGAATGTTTTTGTAAATATATAAATAATTTAATTTGCATTATTATTGTTTATGTGTTATAATTAAATTGGAGATAATTATAGGTGAAAGGAGTTTAATATGGGCAAGAAATTTATTGAGTATGGTTTTACATAGGCAAAAATAATTAATAATGATTTCAATTAAGATGTGAAACACAATTAAACAAATGGAGTTGATTTGAATGTGGAATTCAACAGAAGGTCTGGTAATAATAAATCCTAAAACAAGAGATATAATTTATGATGTAAGTAAAAAAGAAATAGTAAAATGCAATACATCTAAAGTTGTTGATTTAATTAACGATATGGAAAACACTATGAGTTTCAAAGGAAGTAATGAAAAACTTAATATCTGTTTTAGTGGCTATGATGATGATCCGAGGGAGATTTATAATATACCAGAGATAAGAGAATATATGAAAAAATTAGTAAATAAAAAACCATACTTGCCATATTTTCTTACAAAAGAGAAAAATACCAGAGCGTTAATAATGAGTTGCGTATGTGATGTAGAAGTGTTAAGGACTGAAAATGGCATAAATAATTTAAGTATAAGAATGCCTAAAGATATGTCTGAAATAATAATTACAGGATTAATACTGTCAGCACAACAACATGGTTTGGACGTTCCAGAAATGAGAGAAAGCATGAGGGATATGCCGTTTTAAAACCGCAATTCTATGAAGGGAAAAGTGAATAATAAATATGATAAGAGTTTCAGACGTTGTGACTCCTGATAAAATAGAGTCATGGGTTCCAGGTGATCTTATAACTATTAAGTCAGGAACAGGAGGTGGTAAAAGTTATTTGATAAAAACTGTACTCCATCCAATTGCAAAAAGAAATGGAGACAAAATATTAATGTTAACCCATAGAAGTAATTGTTTAGACCAATTTAAAGAAGAACTTGCGAGAGATGATAAACTGGATACTATTCAAATAATGACATATCAAAAACTTGAGTATATGTATTTGAAGAAAAATCCTAAAGACTTGGATGAATATCAATACATAGTTTGCGATGAATTTCATTACTTTATGGGGGATGCCGCATTTTCAAAAACAACAGATATATCCTTAGATTTAATTTTAAGTCAATCACTTGCAACAAGAATTTTTATGTCTGCAACTGGCGATCATATGAAGACTTATATAAACGATATTAAGGGGAAAGAAACAATTGATTATGACATACCAATCACATATGATCATATTAATAGTTTAACATTCTTTTACAATGATGATACCTTTGATGAACTTATAGAGGAAGCAATTGAGAAAAATCAAAAAGTAATGTTATTTATTCAGTCGGCAAGAAAAGCATATGAACTATACAAGAAATTTAAAAAATATTGTTTATTCAATTGTAGTAAAAATAACAAAGATTATTATAAATATGTCAATAAGGCAAAAATAAAAGAAATGCTTATAAAGGAAAGATTTGAAGAGCAGATTTTAATAACTACAACTTGCATGGATACAGGGGTAAATATTAAAGATTTAGATTTAAAACATATAATTTGTGATGTAGAGGATACAGGAGTGTTGGTTCAGTGTATTGGTAGAAAAAGAATCCAAACTGAGGATGATAAATTTGATTTATACATAAAAACAATAAACAATAAATCATTAGGTAGCAAAACAACACAATTAAATAAAAAGTTAAAAATGGCTGAGTTTTTAAAAACACATACAGTACAAGAATTTATTAATGAATATCAAAGAGAGTATGACACTAGCAATATGGTTTACGATGCAGTAGTTAGAGAGAAGAATAGAGGGACTAAAAAAGTTAATGGATTAATGTTTTACAAATGCAACACAGATAAAGAAGAAATCATTAAAATATTAGAGTTTGGTAGGGTAGGATATTACGATTACATAAAAGAATTATTTGGAATGGAGGAATATAGAATTTTAGAGGAAGACAATAAAACAGATGAATTAGTTAAATATTTAGATAGAATAATTAATCAAAAGTTATACAAACCAGAACAAAAAGATTTGATTGAAAACATAGACATAAGAGACAAAAGAGGAAGGATACAAAAATCAATCTCAATATTTAATGCTTACTTTGACGAAAATAAATTATCATACATAATAAAATCTGATACAAATAATAATAAGAAATTAGAAGATGGTACAAGTAATCCTTATTATAGAAAGGTTTATTGGATAATTTATAAATTTCTAGAAGAAACAAATACAGAAATAGTGGATTAAGCTTCTTAAAGAGCTTATTCCATATTTTCTGTATCATAATAATTTATTCATGAAGGAATTTTGAAGCTCTCTGAAAAATTACTGAAATGATAGCCTCCTGCAAGGACTAGAGTATTATTAACGTGAATGAGGAAACAAATAATAAGACCGCAGAGTGTTCATTCGTACCTCATTCACGCTCTGACCTTCACAAAATATTTCGCTACTGGCTCAATATTGTTGTTCAGGATAAATAATTAAATTTTAATTTTAATTTGTTAAGGGAATAATAAAAATATTATTAAAATAAAAAAAGGGAGGTATTAAAATAATGTTAGAATTAAATAAAACATACTGCCTAGATAATTTAGAACTAATGAAACAAATACCTAATAATCATATAGACTTAATATATTGTGATATTTTATATGGAACAGGTAAGAAATTCAAAGATTACATAGATTTAAAACCAATTAAACAAGTAATAGAAGAATTCTATATTCCAAGATTACAAGAAATGCACAGAGTTTTAAAAGATACTGGTACAATATTTTTACAAATGGATTTTAGAATAGTTCACTGGATTAGATGTATTATGGATAATATTTTTGGTTACAACAATTTTGTAAATGAAATAATTTGGTCGTATAAAAATGGAGGAGCATCTAAATCATCTTTTAGTAAGAAACATGATAATATATTATTTTACTCAAAAACTAAACAGTACAAATATAATAATATAAAAGAAAAATCATATGTTGATAAATCTAAAGGTTATAATCCTTACACTGAAAGATTCCATGATGATAAAGGAGATTATGTTTTAACTAATCCAATTGATGTTTGGGATATTCAATACATAAATGCTCACGACAAAACAAATAGAGTAGGGTATGATACTCAGAAACCAGAGGAATTATTAGAGAAAATAATATTAGCCGGAAGTGATGAAGGAGATATTGTAGCAGATTTCTTTTGTGGGTCAGGCACATCGTTAGTGGTTGCTAAGAAGTTAGGTAGAGAATTTATTGGTTGTGATATTAACCAAAGAGCTATAGAAATTTCAAATGAGAGATTGAATAAATAAACTATCTATAAAGGAGGACAAAATAATGATCGAACAATGGCCTAACGGAGCCAGAGTAATAACTCTTGGTGAAAATACAACTCAAATTAGTCAAGTTGTACATAAAGGTGAAACTGAATCTTTAGGAATATGTTTTTCTAATAATGTTACTGAAAATAATAAACCAGATGGCAATGTAGTAATTATTAACATTGTTAATATTCAAGGCGTGATAAGTTATATCAAGGCATTGACAGATATGTTAGCAACATGGAAAATTGAGGGTGCAGAAGAGCAATTAGAGGCTTTAAGAAATAGTTTGGAGGAGATAAAATAATGAGTAACAACATAAAAACAGTTGGAGAATTAAGAAGCATATTAAAAGATTTTGATGATGATTATAAATTAGAAATAGATTATATGATATTGATTCCAGATGAACAATTATTAAAAATGTCTTACCCTTATCCGTGGATACGCAAAGAATGTAAATTAGAATTTCATGATGTTGGTTATTCGGATAGAGTGCTTTGTTTTGGATTATATGATAAGGAGGAAATATAAACAATGTTAGAATTCTACAAAATTAAAAGTCCCTTTGATGAGCAATATAGTTCTGGCCTCAGAAATGGATACATCCATAAATCTAAGAAAGGTAAGACATGGAATTCCATTGGTCATGTAAAAAGTCATTTATCTATGACCCAGAAAATTGATAAGAAAGCATTTGAATTGTTTTATGATTCTTGGTTAGTTGTAAAAATTACATTAGAAGGAATGGAGAATTTAGGAACTGTTAAGGAGTTTAGAGAAAAGAGTGGATGTTGGATGGGATAAATTAAAAGGAATAAATAAAATTATTAAATAATATGAGGAGATGTATTAAGATAGAAGATTTAATTGGGAGAACATTTGGAAGATTAAAGGTAATTGAAAGAGATTATAGTAAAACTAGAAAAGACGTTGAATATTATAGATGTGAGTGTAGATGTGGGAATAATAACTACATAACTACAGCAAAAGAATTACTGGCTGGAAAGGGGTCATGCGGTTGTATTAGAAAAACAAAAGGATTTAATGATTATAGAGTAGATGGAGAAACTACAATAATATATCTAGAGAGAAAAAATGGCGAAATTTTAGAAGCATTAATTGATACAGATGATCTTGATAGGTTAATAAAACTTAATTACTCATGGCACGCAGTATGGAAAGAAGATACTAAATCATATTATGTTAGAACTTCTGTATATGAAGTATCAGAAATAGGTAAAAGAATTTGTATTATGTTGTATTTACATAGGCTTCTAACGGATGCTACAGATCCTGATATCAGAGTAGACCATGAAAATTATGATACTTTAGATAATAGAAAAAATAATTTAAGAGTAACCAATGATGATAAAATACTAAAAATAGAAGTGGCAAAAACTCTAATAATAAATCAGGGTTTAGAAACGTAAGTTGGAACGGTAATACTTGGTCTGTGCAAATTCAGATAGAAGGTGTAAATACAACTCTTAAAAGATTCAAAAAAGATCAACTAGAAGAGGCTGGAGAATATGCTGAAAAGATGAGGGTTAAGTATTATGGCGAATTTGCAGGTAAAAGTTAAACACATAAATAAATTCCTATAATATTAATATTCATGATATTTTTTGTTTGGAAAGCGTAGCATGAGGGGAGGCGAATTTTAATAATAAATCATAAATATTATAATAGGTGGACTTTCGTATATTAATTTATATAAATAATAAATAATATATGAAAGAAGGAAGTATTATTAACGTACTATCACTATTTGACGGAATTTCTTGTGGAAGGGTAGCACTAGAAAGAGCAGGAATTAAAATAGATAAATATTATGCAAGCGAAATAGATAAATATGCGATACAAATAGCAAAGAAAAATTATGCAGATACAATACATATAGGTGATGTAAATAATATTGATTTTAGTCAATTTGCTGGAAAAATAGATTTGTTAATAGGTGGTAGTCCTTGTCAGGGATTTTCAATGGCAGGGAAGAAATTAAACTTTGATGATCCTAGAAGTGTTTTGTTTTTTAAATTTGTTGAAGCACTCAATATTATAAAATCAAAATACTTTTTATTAGAAAATGTACAAATGAAAAAAGAATGGTTAAATATAATCACTGAGCAGGTAGGAGTAGAACCAATTTTAATTGATAGCCAATTGGTTTCTGCACAGCAAAGAAAGAGATTGTATTGGACTAATATACAAAATGTAAAACAACCTGAAGATAAAGGAATATTCCTAGAAGATATAGTTGAACCAGATGCTTTGGTAAATAGAGATAAATCTCACGCCATAATAGCTAGTATTGGAAGAACTACTCATAGAGAATATTTTAAGAAGAATCAAGGTCAGATAGTATTTGATGCTATAATGTTATCCAATATCTATGGTGGATTCAAAGAAACAAAACCTAGAGTACATTTAGGTAAAAGTGTCACAATAAGAACTGCTTCAGGCGGAGGCCACATACCTTCATTAATAATAAACAATATTGAAAAAGAGTTTAGTTTAGATAAATTAAAGTCTTTTATTCGAAAAGTAAGTCCATTGGAATGTGAAAGACTTCAGACATTGCCTGATAATTACACAGCGGGAATTAGTAATACTCAGAGATATAAATGTATAGGTAATGGATGGAATGTAAATACTGTTTCTCATATATTTAATAATATTACATAATACAAATCCATAAATAAATATTTACCACCTATTGAAATTGACTAAAATAGGTGGTATACTTATGTCAAGAAGTAAATCATAAAGGAGTGCTACATATGAGAAAACCTGATATTGTTTACACTAATATTCTTCCAAGAGATGTTGAACTTTATGTTGGTATGGAAGATGAAGAATGTCATAAGTTAGAATCTAAATATGGATTAAGGAGGAGTCCTAAATGGATGATCAATACATTAAAACATTAAACTTATTTCTAGATCATTTAAAACATAGTGCTAATGAAATGTTAGATATTATCAGTGACCACGGAGACTATAAAGAAAGATTTGATATTAAACTAGGTATTAACGGTAAACATATTGTACTGCCTCTGTGTGCTGATAATTACAGCAGATTGGTAGAATTTATTGAAGGAGAAATAAAGGAATACCAATAATGCTTTGAAATTATATTTTTATGTTATGATTAAAAATAAGGGAGGAATTTATTATGAGCAAAGTAAAAAGTATGAGAAACGTCTTTTTAGCTAATGTTGTTGCCAAAGAGTGTGGTGTAGATATTCCAAAGGAAGTATTAGATTATGCCAAGGGTGTATCTCGATTAAGACGCGATACTGGCGTAGAATCTTTTAGTTTTGATGAAAGCGAAATAATGCTTAAATTTATTAACGGACAGGATTTTTTCTTGGTTTGGGACAAAGATAAAGAAGAGTATTTAGTTGAAAGAGAATGTAGGCAATTAATGGAATTAGAAGCGTTTATAAAGAATATAGATAAGATTGAAGAGTTTTAGAAGGAGGAATTTTAAATGGAAGCAAAAGATATTAAGAAAAATGTAATCAAACAAACACTAGGTAATATATCTGATGAAGATATTAAAACTATGATATGTGAATTAAAGAATTGGAATACAAAAGGTGTTCTTGTTAAGGATGGATTGATGCGTAAATTTCAGCAAACTTTAAACGATGAATTAGAAAAAGCAAGAACATGGACAGAGGTTCATCTTGTAGAATTAGATAAATTAATTGTTTGGGAAGTTGCTGAAAGATTTTGTAAGATTTAATATTAATTAAAGGAGTGGAAACAAACAATGGCATACAGAAGTAGAGAATCATTATTAAAATCAGGTTATCAATCAATGGATACAGATGATGAAAATTTAGAACTATTAGTTAAATCATCTTCAGAAGAGTCTCAAGATGGAGAAGAAAAGTTTGCAATATATCATTATATTCGTAATGGTAAAACGATATGGGAATATCCTAAGAAAGTATATTTGGAAGATGCATTACTTCACAATAAGATATTGGAATTTTTAAAACTACTTTAAGTTGTTGCGTTTATAGGGTATTAAAAATACATGAGGAGGAATTTATTATGTCTAATATTACTTTGAAAATATTTACAGAGGATCAAGTAAGAGAATATTATAAAAACAATTTAATTTACGACCACAGTAACAATGACTCTAAGAAAGAATGCTTAAAGAAGATATCTGCTTCTGACTTACTTTATTTATGCAGTATTTTATTTGAACATCCGATTAATAAAAATACAAGAAAGGATAGATTGTTAAATATTATAGAGCATTATTTTAACAGTATAGATAGAGCCATAAGTATGAAGCCATAGAATATAATTGAAAAAGGAAGTGTAAAAATGAGATATTTTGAAGTAATCATGAAAAGCGGAGAAAAGAATTATCTCTCATATGATGCAGTAGAAATTCAAAGAGAAGGAATATTAGAAATTATTAAAGAAATTGATAGGAATGATTTTATGAGAGAAAAAGAAGGAATATGTGAAGAATTACTATGCCATTCATGTGAGGAAGGAATAATGCATATGAAAAACTTAGAAACTATTATTAAAAACAGAGACGCTTTAAAGAAATCAATCGACAATCTTTGGGAAGAAATAAATACCATCAAAAATGGCAGAGAGTGGTCTGATTTATCCAAAGAAGAAAAGAATATAGCTGGAAGGTTGTTAGGATTAAAAACTCATTATTTTGATCAATGGGTAGTATTGAATTTTGTATTAAATGAAGATAGCAGATTGATGGATTGTAGGAATGATAGGAATTATGAAGGTGTTGATGAAAGATTCTTTGCTGATGTTAATGTGAGATAATATTATAGTTGATGTTTTTATATGTAAATGATTTGTAAAAGAGGGGGGTTGTTGGAATGGAAGAATTTTTAAAAGAATTAAATGAGCTTTGTAATAAACATAATATTTATCTAACTGCAAGTGGATTAATTGATATGGATTGGATTAGTGCTACAAAAGCAAAATCTATTCAAGAATTAATTGACGATGAAGATTATTGTGTTCTTGAAGATCAATTCGTTGAATTAACTCTTGAAGGGTATAAAGTAGTTAAACAAAATAGCAAAAAGGATATTGTGAAAGAAGGTGATTAATTATGTTCAAAGTGACAACTCAAGAAGAGGTTGACTATATTAATGCAGATTATTTTAAGTATTTTCCAAAAGAGTCAGGTATTAAGCAATCAGGATGTAATTATTATACTAATACAGGTTCAGTATGGAATGAACCGTTAGGTACAGCAATGTCTATGCATGATTGTGGAGATTGCCCTAAAATTGAGACATGTGATTTAAAGAAAGATGCTCCAGTTTGGTTATTGGTTAAATAATAGTAAGTAGAATAAAAGAATGTAGTAAATTTATAATTAAGGAGGAAGAAAGATGAGTATCATTCAAACTCAAAGAATTTATAAAATAGAGGATGACTCAGATTTAGAATTTGCATTATTGGACTTGATGGATGAGGCTGAGAATTGGGGTTATTGATGGAGATTTTGTTTTAGAACATGACAACAGACAATATATTTTTAATATAGAAATATTGCAAAGAATAACTATTAATTGGGACAAACAAAAAGCTGTAAAGTATTTAATAACTACAAATTGGGAATAATTATCCCACGAAATCATACTTTTAAGGTATGTCAAATATAGCATTGAAAACAAGAGCATTTGGAAGTATAATAGGGTATTAACGAGCATAAAGGAGGGACAAGGCAATGACAAAAGAAGATACAATCGCTATTTTAGATAAATGTATTGAAGAATTAGAAAACATGTCTGAAGAAGATTTTAATAAAAGTTTAGAGGATAAAGGATTGTCTTCAAAGAATTATGATGAAAATAACTATGAAAATGATGACTTTAGATTGGTGTTTCATCATGAGTGCATTCAAAATAGGAAATTAAAGGAGGATTTAAATTATGACCAATAGTGAAGCTCAAGCGTATGCTGTAGTGGCGTTACACAATTTAATTAAAGTAGGAGAAATTAAAGTTAGAGACAAGAAAAAGTTTTTGAATCAACTAGATAGTGAAATGTATTATCTAATGGATAATTATTCTGAAGATGAAATTGTTAAGAAAATGGAAAGAATTATGACGAAGGAGGAATAATAAAAATGAATTTAGAACAAGCAATATCAATAGCGTCATTGGCGCATGCAGGACAATTGGACAAAGGTGGAGAACCCTATATATTGCATCCACTTAGAGTTATGATGAAATTAAAGGACAGAAAACAAAGAATTGTGGCTGTATTACATGATGTAATAGAAGATACGGATATTACTGATCAAGATTTATTAGATTATGGATTAGGCCATGAATTAGTTAATCATGTTTTGACTTTAACCAGACGGAAAAATGAGAATTATGATGAGTATGTCAATAGAATATGTTATGATGAATTGGCAATGAGAGTTAAAATAGCAGATTTGGAAGATAATATGGACTTATTAAGGATTAAAAATCCTACTCAAAAAGATTATCAACGTGTAGCAAAATACAGAATCACTAAAGAAATATTGATGAATATTTTGCAAAAGTAGCGCCTGAGGAAACAAAAGATTTATCGTACTGGAGGATGTTGTTGTGAGTAAATTTGAACAGATAATAAGAAAGAGTGCAGATATTCAGGTTATTTGTGAGAAGTATAAAGGATCATATAAAGAGGCAGAACCTAAATTAATTGAGATGCTTGAACTGATTGCTAAAGTAACCAAATATGAAACTGTGGTTAACGAGGCGTTAGATGCTTACTATAAAGGATGGGAGACCTCTAGTGCTTCAGGAGTAGAATAATTTAAAATGTGGAGGATATTTATATGGTTATCTTTAAATGCCCAAAATGTGGGAACAGTAAAACTTTTTATCGCGAAATATCCATACACGCTAAGTTAAAAGTAAATAATAAAGGCGAGGATCTAAAAACGATATATGACATTGATAAAACTAATATAGATGGATATTATGAAGATTATTTTTATTGTACTAAATGTGACGAACCAATATTTGATAGGATGGGTAGCTGAAAACGTTTAGACGGTTTGTATTATGTTTGGCAAACAGATAAAAGTAGAGCTTGATTGGAAGTGAGGTGTAAAAAACGAATAAAATTATTACCACTGTGGATTGGATTTTATCTAGATGTATTTTCCCAACATTTAATAAAAAAGAGCAAATGCATTATAGTTGTCCACGTATTATCAATGATTTATTTGATAAGGGAGAAATA
>Ga0209728_1001094_pt1 | contig 17959 bp, 25 predicted proteins | sample RifGroD1_FD_183997 | JGI IMG/M metagenome (GOLD analysis project Ga0209728, IMG submission 183997) | Groundwater microbial communities from Rifle, Colorado, USA - Groundwater D1 (SPAdes) (version 2) | ecosystem: Environmental > Aquatic > Deep subsurface > Groundwater | place: Rifle, Colorado... | reverse complement strand
GATATTTCTTATGGAAATTTGAAACTCTAGTTGAATTTGAGCATATCCTCAAGTTGGATGATGTTTTAGTTACTCTTTCAAAGAGTTTTAATATACCTCACTACAAAAACAAAAATAAATATTTACACACAAGCCAAAACATGTTATAATTACATTACGCACAAACAAACTAAAACTTTACATATGAAAGGAAGTATAGATATGAGACTAAAAATTCAATTTGAAAACAAAAAATTATCATTAAGACAAGATTACATGCATCAACTCCAATCAGCAATCTATAAGACAATTTTCAATGCAGACGAGAATATGCATGGTAAAATTCAATTTACATTTTCAAGATTAATGAGTAATAAGAGAATTTTAAGTGAAAAACAAATTGAGTTAGAAGAACCATTTTTAATTATCGGTTCATTGGATGAAAAATTAATAGATAAAGCATTAGGGAATATTTATAAATCAAGAGAATTAATTATTGGAAATTCTGTTTTAGAATTAGCTAATGTAATTATTGAAGATGAAAAATATTTAAAATTAAGTGATAGAACCGTATTCAAAACTATTTCTCCCGTTGTCTTGGTTAAAGCTGGTCAATATAATGAAGAATTAGTGAACAATGTTAATGAACAATCATTTAAAGCAGTAAAAGAGATTAATCGCCTTGCTAAAAAATCTATTGAAGTAAAAAATAAAAAATTATTAAACTTTGATATAGTGCCTGTATCCCCTATTCAAATGAGATTTCCTGTATATAATGGAGCAATATTTCCATCTTGGGAAGGACATTTTCGTATAATTGGAGATCAAGAAGCAAGAAATATTGTTTATCATAGTGGATTAGGTTCAAAAACAAATTGTGGATTTGGATGTTTGGATATGGTTGTTTGATTGAATTTATGATACATAAGCAAATTTTGAGGACTAACAATTAAATAGTGCTATACCTAATAAAAGTAAAAGAAATACTCACTCCTCTACTTTTAAGTTAGTCCTCATTTTATATAAATAATTAGCAAATTTATTATATAAAGGAGGTGATAAAAAATGAATACTATTAAATTATCTACCGAAGAAGTTATTGAAATACTAGGAGGAATAGAAGCAATTAAGAAGATTTTTAAAGATATTGAAGAAGAAACAATTGGTTAGTAAAATAATTAACATTTTTAATTTAAGGAGGTGATAAAAATGAATGATACAACAGGAGGATATATTGATTACAACAAATTAAGTCAAGAAGATGCTGTCCAATATGGGATATGTTTTAACTGTCATAAAACTATAGAATCAAATATTATGTTAAAGAAACCAATTACACTTGGCGAAAGAATGTTAATGGGAATATCAGATAAAGGAGATATATGGATTTGCAAAGAATGTGAGAAGAAATGGAATTATCTTGCAAAGTATCTTGTAAAACCACCCAATGTAATTTTATAATATAAAATAAATTTTGTTTAAAGAGGTGATATAAAATATTTACAATCAAATTATCTATTAAAGAAGTAGTTAAAATATTGGAATCTAAGACAGATAAAGACGAAAATACTTTTAAAATAATTAACGCATTGAAAGGACTTGAGTAAATGAATGAAATAAGTAAAGAAGAACAAACTCTACTAGACGAAAAGCAATCAATTATGGATAATTTTAATGAGGAATTTGAAAATATATTCAAAATATTAGAATTTAAACCTATCATTGATCAGATTTTAGATTTATTATCTGATAATAAAATTACTTTAGATAATGCTATTTCTATTTTGGATTGGACGAAAGATGAAATAGAGAGAATGAGAATTGTCAGAGGTGATAATGTACCAAAATATTTTATTTCAACTCATCCTTTGGATTCTGTAAATTGTGTAGGCCAATGTATCAATGATGCAGTTAAATAAGGGTTATTAATTTAAGGAGGTGATAAAAATGGAAAAGTTTTTAAATGAATTGAGTTTGATTTGGAATGATTTTTCAGATGAAGCAAGAGATAATTGGGCAAAGATTCTTGGTGGTTTAAATGGTAAGAGTGAAGTTATGGCTTTGATGAATGAAGAAGAGAGATAAAAGAGTGTTGGTTACACTCTTGGGAAATATATGTGTTAGAGTAAATAAAAATGGGTAGTGACCGACCACTAAGGAGGAAATTATAATGGAAGTAAAAGATTTTGAGAGATATTTGGAATTGGTTAAAATGGACAAAGAATGTGGGAATACTTATTCGGAGTCAAAAAACGAGGATGATTTTCAACTATACTTAAAAGTTGGAAATGAATTAGAGGAATTAAAAGGCAGTCTATTAAAGTTTATTTTTGGGAATCAGAGCAACATGGAAACAACTGTAGATAAATTAAAATTTACTCTTGATAATATTGGATTGAGTAAATATGGTTATAGCCATATTAGTGATCCAAGTAAAACTTTTAATGAAATAAAAATGGTTAAGGAAATATTGAATTTACTTGAGATGTATGATTGGAAACTTATGTATTCTAATTATAGTACTACAGACAATGAAGGAAATTGGATTAAACAAGTTGCAGTTTGGGAACAAAATGGTGATGGTATGATTAGGAAACATAAAATTTGGAATGTAGTAGATGCTATAAATACTACAAAAGATTCAGGGAGAATTATTGGTAAAGCAATGGGAAGCATTTCTGAAAATATTAATAAATAAGGGTTGCGTCCAAACGCAAGAAGGAGTAAAAATATGAAAGAAATTATGATTAAAACTATTAAGGAAGATATTACTTACATGTTAACAGAACTAGGAAATATGCGTAAAGCTGAACAAGAAAAAGATTTAAAGAATACATTAATGGAGAATTCAGGTTTAAGTCAAGATTCAATAGGATATCGTGTTTATATCAAGGATTTTAGAGCATATAGAAAAATGGTAGATTCATTATCAAAACTATATGATAGTCTCAATCAATTTTATAAATATAATATATTAAAAGGCGATGAAAAATTTGTAGAATATATTGTATCGTCTCTATTTATTGAAGCAGGAGAATTACATAAGTTGATGGAAACTTGTAAAGAAGATTATGATCAGTATAGATGTATGAGTGATGCTTATGTTAAAATTACTGATAAAATATGTAGGATTGAGAGGGATATGCCTAGAAAGGTAGAGTCAGAAACACAATATAATCCTATTGTAAGTGGCAAAGGATCTGGTTTATTAAAACATCAGCAAGAAGCAGTAGATTTTGAAGGCACAAATTTAATATGTGATTGGACTAGAAATTCAGGTAAATCTTTTACAATTGCTAAAATTATTGAATTAAATAAACCTGAAAACGTATTGTACATTGATAATATTGGAAGTAATTATGAGAGTTTTAATACTTTGTGTGATAAGTTTAAGGATATTAATTCTTTGGATAAAACAGGAATACCAATTATTGAAGTCAAAAAGAAAACACCAACAAAATTAACACTTTTAATACATGATCCAGTGGATTATAGTTCAGAAGTTAATGTTTATAGTTTAAAAAGTTTGCATAATGGTGATGTTCAGAACAATGTAGTATTCGATTATGTATTCTTTGCTGAATGCTTGCCTTATAATCTAGGAGTAAAATCTTTAAAATCCATTAGTTTTATTAGTTATAATGATAGTGATGAGTGGTTAGAGAGATTTTATCCAAATTGTAAAATATCTAAATCTGATTACAAACCTTTAGTTGAAATTGGAATGTTAACTCAGAAAACTATTGATAGTTGCAAGGAAAGTAATTATAAGAAATTTTTGAATGAGTATGCTATTTTAGATTAGATTAGATTAGATTAGGTTTCTAGTATCTGAGTTTATTAATATGATTGATAGAATCAGATAAATAGTAAAATAAATAAAATTAGAAAGAAGGAATGCATAATGAGAGATGTATTATATAAACAACAAACACAGGAAGAATATATTGAGGAAAAATGTAAACTATGGAACGATATTTATCTTATTCCATGTGATATGGGATTTATGATTAGATCAATGTTTGAACTAGAATATCAATTTATGACGACTCCGCAGGAAGATGTAAAAACTAAGAGAGATATCTTAGATATGATTCATAAAATTAACCAAAGTATAAGACTAAAACCACAAATTAAATGCACTGAACCAATGTATATTGATTGCATTTGGACTGAAGGTAGAGAAAGCAACAAAGTATTAATATATGTTGATAAGAAATTAGTTACCTTGGATTCTAGAAGATATCAAGAACCAATAAGCATGAAGAGTTATGCTAATATGATTCACGATATGGCTTTTAAAAAGGAATATGAGATATATGTAAATACTCAGGGATTTGGAATGAGTTTGTATGATCATCTTATGGAATTTATAGATTTGAAGGTTTGTGAATTGGAGGTTAGTAGAAAAGGTTAAATAACAGTAAATAAAGATACTCCTAACTTCTGATGTGGTTAGGAGTATCAATAATTTCGTAAATATTCACTTTATTGTATTTTATCTATGAGATATGGTAAACTAGAGTATATGAGGTGAATAACTATGGATGAAATATGGAAAGACATATCTGGATTTGAAGGTCTTTATCAAGTATCAAATCTAGGAAAAGTTAAAAGTCTTAAATTTAATAAAATTTTGAAATGTCATACTCAACATAATATATTAATGGTTAATTTAAAGAAAGATTCTAAAAATAGATTATTTAATTTACCTAAATTAGTCGCTTCTGCATTTTTGCCTAATATTAATAATTATTATTATTTAAGATATAAAGATAACGATTATACAAATTGTCGTGTTGATAACCTAGTATGGAAAAGTAAGAAAATTCCTCCTACACAATTAGAAAAAGCTAGAAGAGTAATTTTGTGCAGACAATTAGGGATTATATCATTCACAGCAAATGAAATGGTTGCTAAATTAAAAAATGAAGGATACCCTTTGGCTACTCATCAAGGTATTTCTGATTGTTTTAGAGGTATATGTGATTATCATATGGAATTTTCTTTTGTTGATATTAAAAATGAATTATTAGAAGGAATTTCTATTGAAGAATTAGTAGAAAAATATCGTGCGGATATGAAATCTGATGTTCCAAAAAATGTTAAAATAATTGAAGGTAAACGTATTCGTTATGAAAATTGTACGATTGAAGGTTGTAATAATAAACATATGGGTCTTGGATTATGTGCTAAACATTATGCAAGATTTAAAAAGTATGGAGATCCATTATTCTTAAAATGGAATCAATATGATAAATATTGTTCTATTGAAGATTGTGATAGGGAGAATTTTGCTTTAGGTTATTGTAAAAAACATTATGCACTACTTGGAAAGGTATGTAAGATTAAGATAAAATCGGAAAAGAAAATAAAAGAGAAAGCAGTTAAACCAAAACCAATTAAAGATGAAATGAAAATTAAGGATATACCAGCGAAAAAGAAAATGCTTATCTACGAAGAAAGAATTTGTATTATTAATGGATGTACTGATAAACGTGTAATAAAGAAGGATGGAGAATATTATTGCCTATTACATTGTGAAAGGATATTTAATTGCGGAGACCCATATGGAGAATTAGAAGGTGGTTTGAATCCTAATAATCGTATTTGTTTAGTAGAAGGATGTAATGGAAAATCTCTTACTAGTGGATACTGTCTTCAACATTATAAAGTAATTGATAGATAGTGTATTTGGTTTTGTAATAATAAATTGAGTCTTAGGACTCTTTTTTATTTATACAATAAAAGTATGTTTTTAATGGATAATTATTGAATTTTATATTTTGAAAGTGGCGTGTAGTAAGGGTTGTAGAGGTGGGAATTGTTGGGAATTAGATGATTTGGAGGTAAATTAGTAAAATGGATAATAATAATAGAGTTTTTATTGTTAGTAAAGAAAAGTCAAAACAGTTTTTAGAGGATAATAAGAAGAATGTTATTAGTCCTGAGTTTTTGAAGAGATGTTTGTATGCTCATAAGATGTTGAATAAGGGAAGGGAATAGGAGGAAATTATGTCTGGATTAACACCTAAAAAGAAAGAAGAATTAAAACAGATGATGGGTAAATATTCAGGGAAGGTTTGTTTGAGTTTATTGAGCTTGATGGATAGGGATAGGGTTGTTGTTTCGATGGAAGAAGGTTTAGAAGTTTTAGAGGATGTTAGTTATATTGATTGGTCTGAGGATGTTTTGAGTGGTAAGAAGATGGTTTTGATTTGTGGGTTGGGAGTTTAGTTTGTAGAATGAAGTATTTTTATTTTTTGAGAGTGTGAAGAACACTCTTTTTTGTTTGTGGATTTTTGGGTTAGAAAATTTTATGGTTGCTCCATTAGGGATCGATACCTGATGTATTGTCGGATTCTTTTAGGATTTGATGATTTTGAGTGTAAAACGAGACGCTTACTGCCTTTAACAGTGGAGCGTCTTATTCCATTTGTGGATCTTTATTAAAGGAAAGAGGTAGATAAATAATGAGTAAAAAGTATACTAATGAATCAATTAAGGAAATTATGGGTGAATTAAATTACGAATTAGTAAAAATTGAAATTAAAAATGGCAAGAAATTTGTGATTGTAAAAGATTTGAATGGGTATTATTATGCTGGTGATTTTTACAATATGAGGAAGTACACCCCTCATAAGTTTCACACATCAAATCCTTATTCTCTTAATAATATTCGATTATATTTGGAATTAAATAACCTACCATATAATTTATTAACTAAAATATATAAAGGGAATGATAAACATTTACTATTTGAAGACAGAGAGGGCTATTATCTTACTGAAAATTTAGGTAACTTGCTCAAAGGGTATGTTCCAAACAAATTTAGTTCGTTTAATAAATATACAGTTAAAAATATAAAATTGTGGTGTAAACTAAATAATAAACCATTTGAATTAATGAGTAAAGAATATATTAATTGTGATGAATATATGCAATGGAGATGTTTAGATAATAATTGCGGTGAAATATTTGAAGCTAATTGGGATTCTATATTGCAAGGATATAGATGTATTTGTTGTAGAGGCCAACAAGTAACTTTATCTAACTGCCTTGCTACTAAAAATCCAGAATTAGCGTCAGAGTGGCATCCTACTAAAAATGGAAATCTAACTCCTTATGATGTCACCGTAAGTGGTCATGATAACGGCATATGGTGGAAATGTTCTATTAACTCTAAACATGAATGGACTGCAACAATTAGTAAAAGAAATTTTCGTGGAGATAATTGCCCATATTGTTGTCACAATCCACTTCCATCTGAAGATTATAATTTATTAGTAATCAATCCTAAACTTTGCGAAGAATGGAATTACGATAAAAACGATAATCTTCCTGAAGAGTATACTCCTGTTAGTGGACAAAAAGTTTGGTGGTTATGTAAAGAATGTAATCATGAATGGTTTGATACAATATCGCACAGAAGTAGTGGTAGAAGTTGTCCTAAGTGTAATGAGCCAAAAGGAGAGAAGAAGTGTAGAGAGTTTTTTATTAAACATAGTTATATTTATACACCACAATACACTTTTAATGGACTTATAGGTGTTGGTAGTGGATTATTAAAATTTGATGAATCCATATTTTATGATGAAGAAAAGACTAAATTAAGATTACTTATTGAATATGATGGTGAGTTTCATTATAAAATAATTAAGATGTACAAAAATGAACCAAATGAAATAGCTGAAGCAAGATTAATTAAACAACAAGAACATGACAGGAGAAAGGACGAATATTGTATTAACAATAATATAATTCTTATAAGAATACCATATTGGGATTTTGATAACATTGAAACAATTTTAGATGATATATTGATTAATAATAATGAAATTAGTAAATACATAGTAAATAATAATAAACCTAAAGAGGAAGTATCTTAATTGATACTTCCTCTTTTTTACACGTTTTACTTATTCAATTTTGCCAACTTCTTCTCATCATCTTCCTTAATGTTTCTAATTGCATGATCAATTCCAAATTCAATATAATCACCCAATGTCTTACTAACAAAAGAGACACTTGAACTTCCATTGACTATTCTCTTTTCATCTCCACCTTTAAAAATTCTTTCCCAAATTGGACAATCAGATTGAAGAATAGTCCCTCTCCATTGACCTATTTGAATTATACTTCTAAGTTTAGATAATTTAGTCTCCCAATCTTCTTTGCCATATAATCTAGAACTTATAGCAACATATCCATGGAACATCAATAATTCAAGAGTGAGGTCATCTCTTATTCTCATTAAATCCCTGTCTTCTTTTGAGACGTTGCCAAAATATTCTGGGAAAATACTTATTAATTTACTGAAGAATTTGGTTAAATAATCACCAACTAATTCAACATCGTCCTCAGTAATAAGTTTATAATTCTTTTTGATTGCGTCACTTAATGTTCCAAATGTTACAATCTTGTTTGTGCCTTTTGTTCTTGTGTTGTCTGTCTCAATTTTATCTCTAAGAACCGAGGTCATAAGTCTTCTAACAATCATATTGGCATAATCGTATATATCAAGAAACTTAACTTTAGATGCTTGAATTTTAAGTTGGTGAAATCCGTATTCTTTAAAGATAAGCCCTCCACCGATTTCTTCTTTGTGTTCAATTGCGGTGATAAATTCATAATCCCAAGGACTGTCCATTGTTTTTTGATTCTTTTTAATGTTCCATTTTTTAAGCCATAAACGACTTGCGGAAATGCGGTGCCACCCATCCACGGCATCAAGAACACCAGATCCTGTAAGTGTTTTGCTATCTTCATCAAAAATCAAAGGATTTAATATGTTTCCTTCTTCATCCTTAATTATTCGAGCGTTGAGGGTTATCAGCATTCCATTTAGTTCACCAGAAATTAATTGTTCATATATCTTCTTTACTTTAGATGCCATTAAAAACGGGGTTGTCTCGCCATTTTTCTTCTTTTTTCTTGAGCGTTGTGTATTTTCGTTATAGAAAATTACACCGTCATTTGCCATGGTGGCAAGCATTCCAGCGGATATATTTACGGAATATTTTCCGACTTTCTTTTTAATTATTACAGGTGAAGCGTCCTCTAGTTCCCACTCAGGAAATTCTTCTGCTTTTTTATTTAAATTACTTAAAGTAGGCATATCATTCATGTTTAATATGTTACCCATATTATTTGTCCTCATTTCTTTTTCTTGATATTCAATATTAAAAGCATTGACTGACATTTGTTGTGCATCACCTTCAACTCCATCACGACTACCTTTGTCCCATACTTCGCTCTCAGTCATTTCTCTTTGAATCATATCATTATTCTCATTCATAACCTCATTGTATCCAACTGCAGTCTCAGCATTCCCTAATTCCATTTCTCCTCTTACTTGTTCAATAACGCGATTTATTTCATCGTTTTGTGTTTGTGAATTTACTTTGCCTTTTCTTGCCATATCAATATCTCCTTCTACACCAATATCTTCCATATTTCCACTTTTATTAAATTTAAAAATCATCTAAAATCATTCCTTTCATACTATTATAATCATTTCTATGCTAAATGCAAATATTTAATGATAAAAGTATAATATTTTATTAAAATATAGAGCATGTCCAATTAATTACCTTCAAATTTATTTATATCCTGTGGTAAATATGCATTAGTGTTAAAATTAGGCGAGTTTTCGCTTTCGTTAATAATTCCTCCTACTTGACACTTTACATAATTAATCGGATTGACACAGATATTATGCACACGTATCTCCCAGTGACAGTGAGGTGCATTGCTCTTTCCGCTAGAACCTCCCAACGCTATCATATCCCCTTGTTTAACCACATCATTAACCTTAACTAATATCTTACTATTATGACCGTACAAAGTTACTATATCATTATCATGAGAAATCATAACTGCATTACCATATACTCCTTTCTCTCCAGTAAATAAAATAATGCCATTGTGCGATGCTTTAACTAATTCTCCCATAGTTAGATTTATATCAATTCCATGATGCAAATCGCCTTTAAACTCCTGCGTAATTACTCCATCAACAGGCATAATCCAAGTATCATCCTCACTATATAAATGCTTCCTACTACACAAATAAATTAATAAAACCATTATAATAATAAAATATCTATTATTCCTTAAAATATTCATAAAAATATTCATAAATCAAACACCCTTTATAGGAGCAGGTAATTTAGTAATAAACTTTGCATATCCTTCTTTACATTTGATTAAATTCAAACTGAAATATCTGGGCAATTTTAATAAATCTTCCATCTCATAAGGTTGTAATTCATCTTTTAATTCATTATAATTTTGTTTATCACAACCAGATAAAAGCATATAACTTGCATTGGCACTTCTTAATTCATCTCTAATACCTTTAATTTGGTTTAAATAATGGCAAGAAATAATTGGTTTAAGCCTGAATTTAGCAAGTCTCGATAATTTATCTGTTAAAAATAACTCTGTATTATTTACTTGATATAGTTCATCAATAAATAGATTAACTTTAATTCTATCTCCTTTGTCTCTAAATTTATCTGCTCTTAATTGAAGAGATAACCACAATTTAGTCATCCAATAAGTGCAATATACATCTCTTTCTTCATCAGTTGAAAACATTGATTCTGGCATTCTAAGACAAATTAATTGTGGTTTTTGAAGTTCATCAATTAAATTAATATTATCTTCGGTTCCTTTTTTCAGCATTAATTCCATATACGTATTAGATTTAAGTTTTTGCAAACGATCTAAAATTCCTGTAATATAGGAATGTTTAGTACCAGTCACATATCCTTCTTTGTTTACTTCGTCTAATTCTTCAAGTGCAGAGATATATTCTGATAAATTTTCTTTCTGATTAGAAGGGGCATTGTGAATAAAATTACTTCTTACTGAATGATCTACTAAAATATCAAAAACATCCTTAATACTTCCACCTTGAATAAACGCAATTATTGAAGATGCCGTAAGATACCTCTCCATTCTTGGAGCAAGAGTTTTTTCATCTGCGTTGACAGAATTAATAAGAGTTAATAATTGTGTAGTTTGTTTTTTAGCATTGTCATATTGAATAAATACATCAGAATCTATTCCTACTTCATTATACCCAAGACCTTGAAGTTTGCTTATGTCACCACATTCGATAATCTTAACTCTATCATCAGGAAATACACTAGCAATTTCCATTGATAGTTCACAGTTTTCTATAAAATCAAAAATTAAACAGCATTCATTATGTTGCATTGCATTTTTTGCGAGATTGGCAATTAATACACTCTTACCACTTCTAGTAGGCCCGCAAAGTACAAGAGTTAACTGTTGATATTCTTTATCCGTACTAAGGAATGCTTGTTGCTGAATACCTCTATATACATTAGTTCCTACACACATAATACCTGTTCTTAAATCTTCAGGAACTTGTGTCTCTTGTGTATTAACTTTATCAATAAAATTAAATCTATCAAGAATTTTTCTACCTGCTAAAGCAATAAAATTCTGACATTCTCCAGATGAAATTTTATTAATTTCTGCTCCTTTTATAGAATAATCAGTAGGATTAAATTTCTGACTGTAATATTTTGCTTTAAGAGAATTACCTCCATCCTCTTCATTTATTACTTCAAAACTCTGAGATAAGCTTTTAGCATGATTAATCTCTCTTATCTTATCTAGACTCTCTGATAATATAATAATTTGAGTGTTTAATATAACGTCTGTTGCTTTAGAATAAGTTGATTTACTAACTGCTGATTTATTCATCCTTTCAATAACTCTTTCCATTTGCACTAAACTATCAGTTGATACTCCTTTCTTTTTAGATGCTTTACCTGAAGTAACTTCTCCTAGTAAATCACTAATTCCAATCACAATAGTAATGAGGATTTTGCCTAAATACCATATATTTAATTTTTGTCTATCGGTTGGCAAACCATCTCTTACTTTTTGAATTGTGTTTTTATACTCAGATTTCCATGAAAATTGATTAGTAGGAATAAAATTATAAAATATTCCTACTTTATCACCTTCTTCTAATACATCTATAACATTAAGATTTGAATTGAGAAGTTCGCTACTACGCTTATCTATAGATAAACTAAGTGCATTTTCTTTAGAATAAACTAATTGATACTTAGTTGATTTTTCATTAAATATAGGAATTACATCAACTTCTTTAATAGTAACATTTGCCCATGAATCTTTAATCTTTTCCTTTAATAAAGATAAGTAATTTTTGGGAATGATGAAATAGAATTCTACGTTTTCTTTTTCAATAAAAATAAAATATGAGACTTTTTCCGGTAATTGATAACTATATTTAGTTCCAACCATGAATTGTCTTTTAAATGGATATATTTTAATTAATTTTCCCTTCTCTACTTTGATATGGCGAGATACACCTTGAAAGATTGTAGAAATTGATTTAGCAATTCGATCTGTACTTTTGTTTTCAATGGAATTATTTGGAGTTAATTTTAGATAGATATACTCAGGGTGAATAATTTCAAAATAATTACTTAATTTAATTCCCTTCATTTGATAACCTCCTCATCCTAGTAAATATTTAATCATGGCATAACTAACAGTAATAATACCTAATTTTTGAAGTCCTGATTTATATCCTCCAATATAAAGGATAATTAGAATTCCACCTCCAACCAATGCAACGGCATGTGATACATATATGATATTTGAAATAATTCCTGTCATAATCCAATTAAAACTATCAGTAACACTTTCTTTTAATGCAGTTTTTATAGCAGTAGTAAACCAATCTGCGTAATTTACCATTCACTTCAAACCTCCTATCATGGCATCGATTTGATCTAAGCCGTAAGGAAGCAATAATAAAAGAGCGTACATACCTAAGTAACTCAGAATTGTTTTCTTGGTAGCTTGAAAATCACCAGCAAGTGCATGTTGAACTATTTCTAATCCTCCTTTAATTAGAATTACTGCTCTACCAAGACCTAATACTTTCCTGTAAAATTGATCTGATGTTTGTTCAATTGTTGCTACTCCAAGGGCAACAGAAGGATCAATTAGAATAATATAACCAACTATTAATCCTCCTTGTAAATATTTAATTCCATGCTTTTTTAAGTGAATTTTTACAGTATTTTTCTTTAACATAAATTACCACTCCTTACTTTAAGGAAATAGGATAAAAGAGTTCTAAATTGAATGGGTCGTGGCATATTGTTAGGTATAACTCGTTATGCCGAACAAATTTAGCATAAGTATACCTAATTTTACAATCTCATTTCTTTTGTATATTTCTTATGATTGTTGGTAATAATACAGTCACAAGAAAATTTTAAGGAGATGAGATTATGCCATTAATTGCAATACCTTACGTTCTTTTAGGAAGTGGAATGGTTTACTCAGGACTTTTAACATTGGCAGGTTTATTGAATTAGGATATTATCCCTCTATATGAGGGATAATTTTTTGCTTAATAATTACTCTTTGTTCCTCTTTATCAATAACTCCTTTCAATCTAAGAAAAACAAATTCAGCTTCCAACACTCTAGACACTGTTTTCTTATCAATATCTGTTAATTTAACAGTAAAATCAATTAACTCTTCTTCATTGATAAAAGGTGGCCTAATAATTGCCCTACCTACAAAAATACTATGAATTTTCATTTGGACATCAGATATGAGTTGTTTAAGCATGATTTAAATCCTCCTTAAAGTTTAATCACTTTCCCTTGACCATAATCATCCCACTCGTTTTCGCAATCACGACACTGATAATCCCAATACCTTGGATCAATATCATATAATTCAACATCACTATTTGAATCAATTTCATCAATGCTCATATCAGTTAGATTAATATAAGCATGAGTGACAACTTGAGCATATCCCATAATGTTTTTAGAACCACATTCTGGACATTCACTAGGAATTGCAAAAGGTTTTCTTTTTAAGATTTGGTCTATTCTTGTCATAATTATTCTCCTCCTTAATATTCATATATAAAAATAAAATCAACATAATCTGAACTTACCTTCAAAACTTTTTCGCAACTACTTTCACGATTAATTTTAAAGAAATAATCATCATATAGATGCAGAAATTCAGTTTTCATTAAACATTTTAAAACCATATCTATAATGAGACTAACCGAATCATTTTCTTCATTACAAATAAGTTTGCATTCAGGTTTTAGTCTCAATCATTTCAGCTCCTTTACATAAATAGTACGTTTCTCCATTCCCCTCTCTCCTACCTTTCTTACATATTCCAGCGATATAAAATGATTTGATAATGTTCCTGACAATGAAATAACTTAAACCAGTTTTTTCAGATATTGTTGATATTTTTATAGCATTCATATCGTTAGTGATATTTGATTCCTGAAGAACTTGAAGAACTTTAATCTCTGATTTGTTGAGTTTATCAATTAGCAATGTTGTATCCTCCTTTGATAGATTGTGATGAGTAGTGATATGTTTAATCTTATTGAGAATGGATTGTACAATATTCCTTGTAATAAATTCCATTGATAATTATTCTTTTCATATTTCATAAACCTTTTGACTGTGGTATAATAGTGACATACACAGTACACTACTTTGTGTACTACTTAAACCATAAACTTTTACACCGTATTAAATAGTTAAAAGGAGATTGTGATTATGAGTAAATTAGCCAATATCATTGCTATTTCACTTCAAAAAGGTGGGGTTGGGAAAACCACTACTGCAGTTTGTTTGTCAACTTCTTTGGTTAAAAAGGGAAAGAAAGTTTTATTACTTGATTTTGATCCACAAGGAAATTCAGCTTTAAGTTTTGGAATGTTACCGGATGATATTGAAAAAACAGTCTATGATGTATTCACCGATAAGTACTCTATAAAAGAAGTGATTATTAAAACTGGCTATAAGGTTCATTTTATTCCTTCAAATCTTTCCTTGGCTAATTTTGATATGTTGGTAGAACAAAATAGAGAGGAATACAATCCTGCTCATTGGTTGAAAAATGTTGTTGCAGATATTTTAGAAGATTATGATTATATAATTATTGACTGTCCTCCAAGTTTAGGTTGGTTAACAATTAATTGCCTGTCTTGTTCAAATGGAGTAATTATCCCTACACCTCCAGAGCAGTTTGCATTAAGTGGCCTTAACGACTTGAATAAAACAATTAGCATGGTTAAAGAAAATTACAACCCTTATTTAAAAATCTACGGAGTAGTAATGACTATATTTACAGCCCGAACAAATCTATCTACAAATGTATCTCAGGAGATTCAGAAGTTTTGTGAGCAACATGATATTCGAGTATTCAAAACTGCTATTAGGAAATCTGTAAGAATTGGAGAAGCTCAATTTGTTGGTCAACCTCCCACCACATATTCACCTCACAATGATTCTGTGAAGGATTATTTAGAATTTAGTGAGGAAGTGTTGTCCTTATGAGTGCAAAAAAACTCATACCGACTGTGGGATTTTACAAAAAGAAGGAGGATGGACAGATTACTTCTTTTGATACTGTAGTTAATATTGTTAAAGATGATGTAATTACAAATACTCAAGATACTGGTCAATTAAGTGTAGATACAATAGTTAAAGATGGTGCAAAGATTAGTGTGGAGAAAACTATTGAAAACACTAATAAGGAAAGTAGTTTAGAAAATGACAAAAGTAGTATACTGTCTATGTCACTGTGTAGTACATTGGGTTCTGAATTGAATAATGAATTACCGACTATTAATGATAACATTCAAGATAATTCCCAAAGCAATGATCAAGTAAATATTAAAGGTAGTGTTAATCAAGAAGTTAATCCAGATACCTCTAAAGACGTTGAAAATAGTGTGATGGTTAATATTGAGAAAACTAATCAAGTAACTATCAATAGTTCTTTACAGGATGTTAATCATAGTAGTGAAGTGGTAAAAGAACTAAACCAACCACATGATGTTATCAATAATGATGGTCAAGTTATTGAACTAGATAATGAACTTAACAGGTCACAGAGTAGTATGCTGTCTAGTACACTAGAGTCTAATAATGTACTTATTCAAGATACTAATTTAAGTATTATTAAAGATAATATTAAGAATACTGTTGTTAACACAGAGCAACCTATTAGTAAACTAACTTATCAAATACCTAGTAAATCAGAACCATTTTCAAAGCGTTTGGTAGCAAATGTTACCCCATCACAGAAGATTTTTGTTCAAGAAATGAGTAAGAAATTTGAAAATGAGAGTGCATTCGTTCGTTTCATGATTTCGCGGTTCATGGAAGATATAGATTTTAAAGAAAATGAATGATTATCAAGTAATCACAAAGGCCCATCTAGAAACATACTTATTGTATGACTAGATGGGCTTATTTTTTTCGTTTTATATCGTCTTGCTCAATCCAATATTCCTTGATATAATACATACAAATATCAATGTATACAAATGTTTACTCGTATACATGCGTATACGTACCATTATAACTACCTAAAATGTATACATTATCAAACCTCAAAGGAGGCACTAAATCATGAATGAATCCGAAGATACTAGAAAAACATCACCATCCTCTCTTTCAATCAGATTAGACAATGATGAAGGTAAAAATGAATGGGTTGCACTTCAAACTCGCACAGGTTTAACATCAAAAGACTTATTGCTTGATGTAATCAGATTAAAGAAAGATCAATTAGAATCAGAATCAGGTGGAATATCTGAATTAATAACTCCAAACATGTTGAAAATGAAAGAGCATGTAGAACGCATAATTCAAATGTTTACTGAAATTACCCGTAGTGAAGCTGATCAAAAGAAATTTCACTTAGAAACTGTTCAAACATTGACTAATGATTTCAAAACAACTTTAGATTCTCTAAGAGAAAGAATTGATATTGCTGAAAACAGCAAAAAGGATTCTGATAAAGCAAGAAAAGAAGCAGAAGATAAGTCGGAGACTTTATCCAAAAGAAATATTGAATTAGAGGCCGGACATAATAATTCAAATTATTTAATAGAAACATTGAGATTAGAAAATGATGAAATGAGAAAAAGAATTGGGGCTGTAGATAAATTAGAGTTTTCTCTTGGAGAAATGGAAGATTCTAATAAATATTTGCAACTTCAATTAAAGGAATCTGAGAATAGATCAGTATTTTTAGAAGGTCAATTGGTTGAATCAAAGCAGGATAGGTTAAAGGAGATTAGTGAATTGAGAGAAAGTCATATAATGGAGTTGAGGGTAATGAGACAAGAAATGAAAGAAGAATGTGATAATAGGATTAATGAAATGAAAAAGGAAAATGAAAGATTAGAGATTAAGGAGAAAATATGGTTGCCAGTAAATGTTAGGTGAAAACAACATGGACTTTATGAATATTCAATGCTAATATATTTTATATAAAAGGAGTTGAAGTAAATGGATTTAAAAAGTAGACCGTATAAATTCATACCAGTCCATTGCGAAAACAATGATTTTCCTGACTTTATGTTATCTGCTGATAGTTTAGAAATGAAAATATTGTTTGAAGTAGCTGATAAGACAGATCGAGATGTTAGTGGTTTATTGACAGAATGTCTCCATGAAATGTTTAGAAAAATAATGGGATTGGATTTAGACAATACTACTTATGACGAATGGGAGCAAAGCATAGGCAAAGAAGAAGTCAGTAAAAGAATGCAACTCTTAGCAGATATGATTAAATCCAATAGAAATTAGTTTAGTTAAAAATATACAAAAGCCACACCAGAATACTTAATTGTATCTGAGTGTGGTTTATTTTTCGTTTTATTATAGGCCCAATAACTTATACACATGTGGATAAATTTTCTTAAACCTATTCCTGTGGATAATAATTTGTGATATGATACTTAATCAGAAGGAGATTTGTATCAACCTGTCGAATATATAACTCTAATAAATTAACAACTCAATAAAATGCGAAAAAACCTGACCTTTGCAAGAGATCAAGTTTTTTCTAGCAAAATGTTCTGAACCAACATTAAGCTTTTAGTTCTTGAGAT